>Ga0307488_10004431_pt1 | contig 11704 bp, 13 predicted proteins | sample SB02metaG_FD_202248 | JGI IMG/M metagenome (GOLD analysis project Ga0307488, IMG submission 202248) | Sea-ice brine microbial communities from Beaufort Sea near Barrow, Alaska, United States - SB 0.2 | ecosystem: Environmental > Aquatic > Marine > Coastal | place: USA: Alaska | collected...
TCCCTAGGCTGCGCATAAATATCGGCTTTGAGCTCGAACAGATGACGTGGCCCAGGATAGACCACGATCAACGTGCCCTGGGGCGCCAACACCCGACGCACTTCACCACTGTCACCGGGTGCAAAAATTCGCGTAATGACATCCACCTGCGAATCCTGCACAGGCACATGGAAATTGCTCGCCACAACAAAGGTAATTTCCGGGTGTTGGCGGGCGGCAACACGTAAAGCCATGCGCGAGATATCAACGCCTGCAACCTGTACCAGAGACGAACTGGCGGACAACGCCTGAGCAAATTGATTCGTGTAGTAACCCTCACCACAACCACAATCGAGCAGTCGGATCGAGGCAAGCTCGCGGGTCAACTCATCGATGATCGCTGACATCGCCTGGGCCAAGGGTTGGTAATGACCGGCGCTTAGGAAGCGCTGACGTGCGCCAATCATGTCAGCCGAATCACCGGGATCACGACTGGCTTTTTGGTTCGCGGGCAACAAATTGACGTAACCCTGGCGCGCCCGGTCAAACTCGTGACCATGCGTGCAGACCCCGCCACTCGCGGAGAGCGCTAAATCTTCACTACAGACAGGACAGCGCCAGCGCACTTAGACGGCAGGACTACTGTCAGCCGGCGTCATGGCGCCCATGTAGCGGAATCTAGGCAATGTCTTGCCATCAACCACGACCGTCTCGGCAAACATCTCAAGCGGTCTAACCCACCAACTGAAATCCCCATACAGGCACCGATAGACCACCAGCGGCGCCTCGGTTTCGCTATGTCGCGCCACCTCAAACACTTGATATTCTTGGCCTTTGTAGTGTTGATAACGCCCCGGCACAATGGCCTCGGTAATATTCATTCTTAACCGCCTGATTAGTTACGTCTACTCACGTCCCGCAGGCTTATATCATATTAACGGGGCGCACTGCACCGCTGATGCCCGGTCTGGCGACTAGCCCATAAATTCTGCGCGTAAAGTCTTGTCGGTTTTAAAGGCCCCGCCCAGCGCCATAGTCAAGGTCTCGGAACCCGCATCACGAATACCGCGCGCCTTGACGCAATAGTGGGTGGCCTCGATAACCACGGCGACATTCTCAGTATCCAACAGTGTTTGCAGCGCTACCATAACTTGCTGATTGAGACGCTCCTGCACCTGGGGGCGTTGCGCGAAGAAGTTAACGATGCGATTAATTTTCGACAGACCGATAATCTTCTCACCGGGAATGTAGGCCACTTTCGCCTTACCATCAATGGTCACGAAATGATGCTCGCAGGTACTAACCAGAGATATGCCCGATACCTTAACCATCTGCTCAACGGCCATTTTGTTATCAATCACCGAGATGGAGGGGAAATTGCTGTAATCGAGTCCGGAGAAAATTTCGTCAACATACATCTTCGCGATCCGGTGGGGTGTCTCCATCAAGCTGTCGTCTCGCAAATCCAGGCCGAGGGTCTCTACCACCTCAGTCATTGACAACCGGATTCGCGAATACTTCTCGTCGCGACTCAACCCATTATCAATCATTGGTGTTTCCAGTCCACGCGCCACCAACGCCGCACGCACAAGCGCTGCCGCGGGAGACGCTACCTTACCCTGACTAAAATTTTTCTCGGCGATTAATGCATTCATTTTTTTCTTCCCAGATCAGACAACTCGCAGGTAAATTGAACCAAAGATTACGTTGGCGTGACGCAAATGGATTTTTACCGTGGTTCATCAATCACTCATCAATCGCTGACAGATCGAAAATCGACGATGTCTGTTAGTTATTTTTTGATTCATCCAACGGGCTTCAGACATCCGCAAACCCTGCCATTGCGTATGGTCTCAGCTAAATCGCAACTCAAGGAGATATTTTGTGGACCACCTTGCTCGGACATCAACCATAGCCCTGAAAGTTCTGTTGAAAACGAACCCTCCCGTCAAAACATTGCGGCTTCGCAGCCTTGAGCCGGATTTATATCTGGTGGAAGTTCTGCTTGATAGCCAGTATCTGACGGTGACCGATGAGCACGCCAAAAACCTCGTCTATCGCAGCCAGCTTGAGGCCAAACGCCCCTTCAAATCTTTGCGCATTGATAGCGCGGTGCTCATTCACACCAGCAGTTATGACGAGATGATCGGCCTGCCAGTGAGTCAGGGCAATCAACTACAAACCCGTATCAGCTTACCCGTCGATGACTACTCTTAACTGACCCGCGACTCAATCGCCCTTCATAGCGCAAGAGCGACCTTAAGCCTTAGCGCCAGCGCTCGAGCACTCACATAGGCGGCCTCGACGCCACGACGCCCTTCTTCAACATCACGACACCAGTCACCACACAAAGCCAGTTGCTGTCCAGCCAGTTCCATATAGGGCTGCCCCAGCGCCTCACGTACCTGAGCATAACGCCAACGATGAAGACTCACTTCCCGTGGTTCTGGCCCTAAGGCCGCAGGACCAAGCAGGCGCGCGATGACATCAAGCAATTGCTGTTGAACATCCGCAAGCGGCACATCGAAATGCTCCGCCGCCCAGTCGCCCGTGGTCTGCGCCAACAAGGCTGGCGCCCCGTGGCGACCCGGTCGGGTTTGATCGAATATTAACCACTTCAGCGGGCTGTTCTTCACGGAGGCAACATCAAACCTGCGGCGCTGCTTTGTTCTATGGCCTGGCTGACGGGCCGCCATAGAATAGTCAACGGGCAGCGCAATCATCAGACTGAAGCAGGGATCGAACTGCACGTCTTGTAGATTGACATTCTCAGGGACTCTCTCAGAAATAGCCTCAGAACTTGACTCGGATTTTGACTCGGATTTCGACTCGGAGTCTGACTCTGAATGAGCGCTGGAATGAGTGTCAGAGCCTGCCGGCAGAAGTCGCAGCGCCTGCTCTGCAGGGGTTGCGACAACCACCCAATCGAATGCTCCCAGCGAGTCACCCTGCTGCGTGTCTAGCCGCCAGTTTCCCGGGACGCCGGAAATCTGTTTGATTTCAACACCACGAATAACCTCAAGGTCCGCTGCGACAGCTTTCGCCAGACTGTTCATCTGCGGCACGCCAATGTAATGCGGCTCGTACCACATACGTCGATAGGCGTTCTCTCCTAGCGCTAGCGTGACCACCTGGGGACGCCAATCAGCCAGCTGACCCGAGGCTATGTAGGTTTGCAGGAAATCCACAAACTCCGGGTCCCGCGCAGTGAAGAACGGCACACCGTGATCAAAACTGTGGGTCTCAGAGCGGCGGGTCGACATGCGCCCACCCATACCTCGGGACTTATCAAAGATTGTCACATTGACGCCCGGCATTGCGTCCAAGGCCTTCGCCACGACCACACCCGCCAGACCTGCACCTATTACTGCTACTGTTGTCATTCAATTCTCGCCAAACGCCTTAACCAGCTATTCCTATCCAGAAGGCGTACTGGATTCGCGCGACCACGCGCTACCAGTCTTCACCAATAGCTATCAATAGCTATCAAAAGTTACCAAAAGCACTTCTCCGCTCTGTCTACGCTGACCTGCAACACGAGGATCACGGCGCTGGTCTGACGACACACAATAATTACCCAACAACTAACGCATGCTCGGCACATTTTTGCCATAATAAGCCCGCAAAACGTCACCAGACCATCGACCCATCGCCAAGGATGCCGACTATGAGCCAAATCCAAATCACCCCCATCAGCGGCGCACTAGGTGCCGAGATTAGCGGTGTCAACCTCAGCGCACCCTTAAACAGCAAAGACCAGGCGCAAATCGAAGCGGCGTTCCATGAACACCTCGTGTTGTGTTTTCGTGACCAGCACTTAAGCCCGACAAGCTTGCTAGCGCTCACTCAGCGACTGGGCAGTGTAGGCGAGACACCCTACCTGACGGGCTTGGCCGACTATCCTGATGTGGTGCCTATCATCAAGGAAGCTACAGAGAAGTCTGCCGCGACGTTCGGTGCAGGCTGGCATACCGACTTCACCTTTCAGCAATGTCCGCCATCGCGCACCCTATTGTATGCCGTGGACGTACCTGCGGCTGGTGGTGACACGCTGTATGCCAATCTGTACGCCGCCTACGACGCCTTATCTGCGGGTATGAAAGACTTACTGGAGCATTTAACCGCGACGCATAGCGCGACCCGCTCCTACGGCCCCGAGGCTAAACTCAAGGATCGATTGGAAAGCATGACGATCAACAATGATTTGCAAGAGCCCGCCACCATGACCCATCCGGTGATACAAACTCACCCGGTGACCGGACGCAAAGCCCTGTGGATCAACCCTGTCTATACACTGCAGTTTACCGACATGACCCAGGCCGAGAGCGCACCGTTACTAAAATACCTTAACGACTTGATTGTCACGCCCTCATTCACTTGTCGTGTACGCTGGTATAAAGGCTCGTTAACCATGTGGGACAATCGGTGCACACAGCATTGCGCCACAGCAGACTATCATGGCCAGCGGCGGGAAATGCTCAGAACGACGGTTGCAGGCGAGCAACCCGTCTAAGCGGACCCGCTGGAACATGACGACTTCCGATATCAATATATCAGCGATGCCAGACAGGGCGCCTCTGGCCTATCGTGTTTACAAATGGCTTGTGATCATCCCGTTTCTTGCGGTATCTACGGCACTGATCGGCCTGGTTGTCACAGCGTTGTCTTATCTGGGGGCGCCGGATTTCGCGTCCCGTGTGTTCGGTACCCTGTGGGCTCGGCTCAATATGCGCGTGTCGCTGGTGAATCTGCAGGTCGCGGGTCGCGAGCATCTTGTACCGCATCAATCTTATGTCATTGTCGCCAACCACCAGAGTCTGTTTGATATTCTCTTGCTCTACGGGTTTTTAGGCCTGGATATCAAGTGGGTGATGAAAAAGGAGCTACGCCAGGTACCGGTACTCGGCGTAGCCTGTGCCGCCATGGGACATATCCTGATCGACCGCAGCAATACCAGCGCCGCGCTAGCCTCCATTAATAACGCCAGCAAGCGCTTTAAAGACGGGATCTCCGTGGTTTTCTTTCCTGAGGGCACCCGATCCCACAACACTGACTTGCTGCCTTTTAAGAAAGGCGCATTTCGGCTAGCCGTAGAACTGCAACTACCCATCCTGCCGGTCACCATTATCGGCTCGGGGCATATTTTGCCCACCGACAGCTTGGATTTGCGTCCCGGGCGGGCGACCATGGTTTTTGGTGCGCCGATTTCAACGCGAGGGCATAGCAGTGATGACCTGACATCACTGATGGATATGAGTCGCAAGGTCATACTCGCACAGCTTGGTCAGAGCGCCGGTCAAAACAAACCCTAGCGCCGAACACTTCACAAGCACGTCACAAACACCGCGACAGCCAGGTAAGACCGTCACAATCGTCAGCAGAACCACTACTTTTTCTTTTTGCGGCGGCCCTTGTCTGGCTTGGAGGGCTTGTGTTGGTGCGCTTCTCGGACCGCTTTGAAAGTCTCACGCATAGCTTTCACACGCTCCTCCTTGCGCTGGAATTCGTGCGTTTGCTTGGCATCAGCAAAGCTAATAACCGACGCCCCCGGGGCGATATCGCTCTGGTCAGTGTCCTTACTTGTCATACCAACCCCCCTTTATGAGCAGCCTAATCGATGGTTTACTTTTCTCGTCCACGCTTATACCATGCCCTTCGGACTTGTCCAAGCAGGAGACCCTAGTCTTTAGATGGGTTTCCTTTCAGGAGGCCCTAGTCTTTAGATGGGCTTCCTTTGTCTTTTTACAACACTTGGTAACCAATATATAACCGTGCTTAGAAACTCTGCAGATCGATTTCCAGTGGCCATCATTCTACTGCTGACACTCGCCGACTTCGCGGTCTATTTCGCCGTCGATAGTCTTTGGTTGCTGGCAGGATACTTCACGTTGATGCTGATTCCTAAGGGCTGTATTTGCTCCTGGAACCATCACCACCAACACACCAAGACATTCAAGGCAACGCCCTTGAATCGGCTATTGGAGATCGCCTATGCACTGCATACGGGCGTCACTACTAACCTGTGGTTACTCCACCATGTACTGGGTCATCACCACAACTATTTGGATCAAGACCTAGACCAGAGCCGCTGGAAGCGCGCCGACGGCTCCCTTATGGGTTTGTGGGAATATACGTTGGTTGTCGCCGGCACGTCCTACTACCGGGGTTACTTGGTGGGTAAAAAACACCCGAAGCACTATCGCACTCATCTGATCTACACCATCGTCGTCGCGGCTCTGGTATTGGCTTTGCTGGCCTACCGTCCCCTAGCAGCGTTGATGGTCTTCATTTTACCGATGATAACCGGCTTGCTGATCACGGCTTGGGCGACCTATGACCATCATGCAGGACTGGACGAACCAGAAGACCACTTTCTGGCGTCCTATAACAACATCAACCCTGTATTCAATCTGGTGACCGGTAATCTTGGCTATCACACCGCGCATCACTTCAAGCAAGGCACCCATTGGTCACAGCTGCCGGCTCTGCACGAGCAGATCAAGCACAAGATACCACCGGAGATGTACAAATCTTCTTTTTGGGAAGCGGCCAACACCCCGTGGATCAACCGCCTGCTTGGCACATCACCCTCAGTTTGAGCCTGAGTCTGGGTAATGACGTCGTTCTTTAGATGAAGGGTGACGTAGATAATGGCGTGAGTTTATCGCCAGCGTTATGAGGCTGACCGTGTACGATTATCTCTCGCCATTCGTAGGCCACATAATGTGACTGAAACCCACAGCACTACCCCAAGGGATGTTCCGGCCTCTATTCCCGAGAATGCGCGCCAATGCTTCGTCTGTGGTCCTGAAAACCCTGTGGGTTTACATATCACCTTCCGTCTCGACAACGATGTCTGTCGCGCCGAATTTACACCAGCGGACCATCATTGTGGCTTTGACGGCATCACCCATGGCGGCATTATTTTCAGCGCGCTAGATGATGTGATGGCTAACTGGATCGTCTTGCAGGGTATGCAGGCGTTTACTGCCAAAGTCGATTTGCGCTACAAGGGCTCATTACCCACGGGCACAGCCGTGACGCTGGAAGGCCGATGCTTGAAGGCCAAAGGCCGTTTGATGCAAATGCAGGGGCGCATGCTACGGGCCGACAACGGTCAAGTCGTCGCCGAGTGTGATGCCAGCTTTATGAAAGCTGGCATATCAAAGCCCTAGGCAAATATGATGGTCACGGGCCTTACCCCGCGCTTCAACTCGGTTCGGCGACGATCATATCGGCAAGCAAACCAATGGAAACGGCATATTTATTCGCGCAGTTATAACTCAATATGGTTCTGAAATTAGGCCCTACCAGATAGCCTTTGGTCTCACCGGCTTGCGGAACCACCATCGCATATTTTTGTGCTGAGGCGGGCAAGTCACTTACTGGCGTGATACCTTTTGCTGCCCAGTCGGCAAGGCTCATGGGCCGGGTGTGGTGGCGTAAGGCACGACAGCCTGGTGTCACTGACGCTGGCATCAGTTCGGTAAAATCTACAGACTCTTTGATGTCCACTGGCATACCCCAAGACTTGCCAGCCTGCCATTTATTCTCGCTCAGGTAATAGGCAATGGAAGCCCACACATCGGCGGTGTTGGACCAGATGTTTTTCCTGCCGTCACCATCGAAATCCTGAGCGAAATTCAAAAAGCTTGAAGGCATGAATTGATTCTGCCCCATCGCACCAGCCCAGCCACCGACAAACTCGACAAGCGGCACATGCCCCTCGTCGAGCACCTGTAGCGCTGCCATTAACTCACGGGTGAAATATTTGCTCCGCCGGGGGTTATGGGCCAGGGTCGCCAACGAGCGGATGATTGAGTAATTACCTTGCAGGCGACCAAAATTCGACTCTAGTGCCCAAAAGGCGATCAGGTACTGAGCATCAATCTGGTAATGTTCGGCAATCTTCTCAAGCAACTCCCGGTGTTCTCGGTAATGCACTCGTGCCGATTTGGCCCGCTTGAGGGTCACTCGTCCCTTCAAGTACTGCTCAAAGGTCTGGACAAATTCTGGCTGTCTACTATCGGCCCGCAAGACGCGCTTGTCAGGTACGACTCCAGCAAAGGCTGCATCTACTGTCGCCGCACGAATGCCCTGAGCGATGGCCTGCGCGCGCATATCAACCAGCCATTGGTCAAACGGCTTAGATGGCTTAGATGCTGCCTTCGACTCAGCCGCAGAGACAGGACTGACAACGCCCCACAACATCAGACTGAGGCATAGCGCCAGCGTCGCGCGGATGTTTTTTAGACGGCGAACCCGTGTTAGCTCGATGACCATACTTCTTCTCCAACGGGATCCGACCCGCATGCATTTACGTAAACTCTCTCATTCTAAAGGATGTCTGCGACCTAAACGAGCCGTGGTGACATATCCTTATGGTAAGCTTGCCGACTTTCAATGGAGCTACGTACCCACACTATGCCTGAAGCCTATCCCAATGCCAGCCTGCGACGGCGTTTTGCCGCCATGCTGTATGATTTCTTTCTCGTCTTCGCCGTCTGGGCGGTCACCGGCTCTTTGCTCCAAGCAGCCTTCGGCGGGGCCGCGCCCGTCGACGGCCAACTGCCGGCCCAACAACCCTTGGCCAGCCACTGGGTGCAGCTGATCTGTTATCTGGAAATACTGGGCTTCTACACCTACTTCTGGTGCGTTAAAGGACAAACTCTAGGCATGCAGGTCTGGAAGATTCGCGCCGTCAACGACCAGGGTGAAGGTCTTACCGTGCTGCAGGCGCTAACCAGATTCGGCTTCGCAACGCTTGCCATGGCGCCAGCGGCACTGGGCCTGTTCTGGGCCTTATTCAGCAAAGAGCGCCTGGCATTGCACGATCGCTGGTCTAAAACTCGGGTGGTATATCTTGGTACCAAACCTTATGAGTCAGAGCGAACCCAACAATAACCGTTTGATGCGCGCCTAGTTGGCGCGCCGCAACAGCACATAACCGAAGATAAAACATAGCAAGATTGGAATGAGCACCGCAATAATGGGCGCAAAGCCAAATACCATGCTGGCAGGTGACAGCAGGTCCTGAACAAACTTGAACAAAATACCAATCACCAACCCGGTGACGACCCGCATGCCCATGGTCGACTCACGCAGGGGACCAAAAATAAAGGAAATCGCCACGAAGACTAGACCGATGGTAGCGAGTGGCTGCAGCACCTTGTTCCAGAAGCCAAGTTGGAACTTAAGGCTATTGAGCCCCTGCTTGCTCATATAGTTAATTTTAGCTCTGAGCTCACCGATCGACATCTTATCAGGCTCTACCAGGTTCTCTGTCTCGAGCAGATTCGGCGCCAGCTCTGTATTCCAGCGGCGACTTGTCGCCTTCTCAGTGTGCGTGCCCGTGCTAGCAAGATCAGTGATAACAACATCTTCTAACAGCCAATATTTTTCATCTCGACGAACATCATGATAGACGCCACGCGCGGCCTGCAGAGTCTGGATCAATCGTTGGTTCTCATCAAATTCGTAATGACTGATGCCCATCAGAACACCTGACTGGTCAACTTCATCGAAATGCATAAAGACATCACCTTCGCGATACCACAGGCCCTCTGTGGGCGCCACTTGATTGGCAGTGGACAACGCTCGCGCCCGTTCGTTACGTGCCATTCTCTCGATATCAGGGAGAATGAACTCGCCTACATAGAGACCGATCAAGATCAGCACCAGGGTGGGCTTCATGGCATTCAACAAGATCGCCCAGGTAGAGACGCCCGCCGCCCGCATGACAATCAACTCACTGTTGTTCGCTAATAAACCAAGACCTGCGAGACAGCCGATCAGTGCCGCATAGGGAATGATCTCGTAAAACATCCGCGGCGCACTAAAAATCGTGTACTGGATGACGTTGATGAGTCGATAATTGTTGCGAATGTCTTCAACCTGCTCAATGAAGGTGAAGATCATGAGAATGCCCAGCAGACCGACAATGGCCAACAACATCATCTGAGCGATGGTTTGTACCACATAGAAATCGAGGCGTTTCATGAAGCTATCCGCTGCTTGTTAAAAGACCCGCTGGCAGGCCCGTTAACAGTCCCGTCAACAAGTAACAAGCAGGTGAGCCAAAGGAGGCTAAACGGTGTATTATCCGCACAACAACCCGATTCATATTTTGGAGAACTCATGCAGTTTAGTGTCCGCTCAATTAACCCATCAAAAGCCAAGCATCATTGCCTGATTGTCGGCCTGTATGAAAACAGCCAGCTTTCCGACACCGCGACCCTGATAGATCAAGCGAGCAAAGGCCAACTGCAGCGCATCTTAAAGCGCGGCGATATCACCGGCAAGACGGGTGAAACATTGCTCCTTCAAGACCTGCCACACATTACCGCCCCCAGAGTACTGCTGGTTGGCCTGGGTAACAAGGTTAGCAGTAGCGCTGCCGACTATATTAAAATAGTCACCGCCGCCATTAGCGCGCTTCGCAAGACACAGTCTGAAAACGCTTTGTGTTGCTTGTTTGAAGCAGCCGCGGGCAACCAACCCGTGTATTGGAAGACTCGCCGTCTGGTAGAGGTATTTGAGGCGGGTGTTTATCAGTTCTCTCGTATGAAAGGCACTTCTTTAGTCAGCAAAACAGCGCTCACCCAAATAGACATCCTGGTGACAGAGCCTGTCGACAAGAAAATTGCTAAGCACGCGATCAAAGATGGTGTCGCCGTCGCCAAAGGCACCGCGCTTTGTAAAGACCTAGGCAATATGCCCGCTAACATCTGCACGCCGACTTACCTCGCCAAGGCAGCCAAGCAACTAGCGAAGGACTACCCCAACCTCACCACCACGATAATGGATGAGGCCGAAATGAAAAAACTCGGCATGGGCAGCCTGTTATCTGTCAGCCAAGGCAGTGCTGAACCAGCCAAACTGATTGTCATACGCCATAAAGGCGGCAAGGTCAAAGACGCGCCGCACGTTATAGTCGGCAAAGGCATTACGTTCGACACGGGTGGCATCAGCCTCAAACCCGGCGCTGGTATGGGCGAGATGATCTACGACATGTGTGGCGCAGCGTCCGTACTCGGTACCATGCAGACAATCTCCGAGATGAACCTGCCTATCAATATCATCGGTGTCGTCGCTGCCGCTGAAAATATGCCATCCGGCACCGCATCGCGCCCGGGCGACATCGTCAAGACCATGTCTGGCCAGACCGTCGAAATTCTCAATACCGATGCCGAAGGTCGACTGGTGTTGTGTGACGCATTGACGTACGTAGACAAGTTCAATCCGGCGACCGTCATCGATATCGCAACACTCACAGGCGCCGTCGTCGTTGCTCTGGGCTCTCACCCGAGTGCCATGTACGCCAATGACGAAGATGTTGCACAACGGTTGTACGCTGCCGGCGAAGAAACGCGAGACCGCGTCTGGCGCATGCCTCTGTGGGATGAGTATCAGTCACAGATCGACAGCAATCATGCCGATATGCAGAACATCGGTGGCAAGGAGGGTGGCAGTATCACCGCCGCCTGCTTCCTCGCACGGTTCACTAAGAAGTATCGCTGGGCACATTTGGATATTGCGGGTACTGCCTGGAAGTCCAGCGGCGCTGATAAGGGCTCTACGGGTCGACCTGTAAATCTCTTGACTCAGTACTTGATGGACCAGGTAAAGGGCTAGCCGACCGGTGACCAAGATAGATTTCTATCAGATTGACAGTGATGAACCGACATTGATGTTTGCTTGTCGGCTCATCACTCAGATCTACCGC
>Ga0307488_10004432_pt1 | contig 11704 bp, 22 predicted proteins | sample SB02metaG_FD_202248 | JGI IMG/M metagenome (GOLD analysis project Ga0307488, IMG submission 202248) | Sea-ice brine microbial communities from Beaufort Sea near Barrow, Alaska, United States - SB 0.2 | ecosystem: Environmental > Aquatic > Marine > Coastal | place: USA: Alaska | collected...
TGTCGTTCTTTAACGACAGCGTCGTTATCTCGTTGGAAGCGATAGCAGAGCCAACGAAGGATGATGCTTTGATAGTTACGTTCCTGACAATGGCGGTCAAGGTGGGGTCTGACGGATAGGATCCTACTCGCCACGTCATAGGATGCCACTTAAGTCAAGAAACGAGGGTCTGATTGTGCACGATGACGTGGCAGGCATTATCAATACGGGCCACGTCATCGGACACCACTAAACTCACGAAGGGTCTATAAAATGTGGACGACGACGTGACTGGCATCGGATAATACTCGCCTCGTTATAGGCTGCCACTAAATTCAAGAAACGAGGGTCTCGTATGTGGACGATGACGTGGCAGGCATTATCCTTCAGGCCGTAGGTCAAGGTGCTGGGAGTGACCGTCATTGACAAGCCTTTCCCGGCGGGACGGGCGGGAACTTGGCGCGCGAGTTTTGTCTCGGACGAGTTGCGGGTGCTGCACACGAACGCGAACAACGTGTTCGTGCTCGTGAAGGACGACTAGACGACTAGAGAGCGCACAGCTGGGTGAAGCGTGATCGGGAGGGGGCGTCCATCTGTTGTGACGTGGTCAGTGCGCGTAATTGTGAAGGTGCCGGTGCTTGATTGCATCTGTGTAGCCCTATAGTCTTACCGGTCATAACAAGATGGGAAATCATTGATATACAGCACATTAAATGGGTGTCGGGCATACGCGCATTGCAGTCCAGGATAGCACTAATGCGTCACAGGTCCTTCCCGCTTCCACCGGCGACCCGGGCCCTCCAATCACGGGCCGTGCCTTCCAAGCCGATTCACGTCCCGTGGCCCTCACGCAGCTGTGCTGCGATGTTGTTGGCCACCCCGCGGTCCCGCTTGGCCACCAGTTTGTAGCGGCGCGCGAAGAATTTGAAAGCAAAACTTGAAAGCAGATTATCGTAATTTACATGTAGTGTCGAGCGTTTACTGCCAAGTGCTTTCAACTTGGTTATCATCAGTTCAACCTGCACCGCCCTACCAGCTTGGTCACCGCCCCCACGGCGCCCACGCGTGCCACGCGCCAGCCGTTGTCGCAGGTGAGGCGCCCGCGTCAGAGTGACAAGATATGATATGCTCATCCTATCCACACGATGACAGTATCAATATAGAAACTGACCTTAAGTTGACTGTATCGATACGGAAGATGACCATTAGATGTCAGTATCGGTGTGGGGTATGACAGTATCGATACGGGAGATGACAGTATCGATTTGGGATATCGTGTCACTCTGGCCCGCATTGGTGCCGCGCGACAGAGGGGGCAGGCGCCGCAGCGGTCATCACGGAGCTCATTTAGATTTGCCGCGCGCGTCGCTCGCTTTCTTGGCCGACACGCATGCGTATGTGCGTCCGTGCAGTTGGTTGCTAATGTGTCTGTGAGAATGACAAAGGATACAGAAACTCACACCATACCCAAGGTGCATTATCCAGGTGCACCACTCGCTTTTCTGCTCATCACACTGCAGACTGTTTGCCCATAGTGTACCAGTGGTGTCAACCCCATCGTGTGGCCCCATACACCAAGCAAACACAAAACGCGTCACGGTGCATCACCCGACGTGCCGTTCGCTCATAGTGTACCAGGGTACCCGTACAAGCACCAGGCAGCGGAAACGCGTCTCTGCTCATCACACTGCAGGCCGCCCCGCCACGTGTCACACCCCCACTGGCTGCCCCGCCACCTGTCCCGCCCCCTCTGGCCGACCCGCCACCAGTCACGCCACCACTGACCGCCCCCCAACTGTCACGCCCCCACTGGCGCTTGTCACTTGTCAAGCCACTTGTCACACACCCACTGGACGCCCTGCCACCTGTCGCTTACAGGTACTTCTCGATGGTGCCGGATAGGGTGGCCTTAGGCACGGCACCGATGACGGTGTCGACCTTCTGGCCTCCCTTGAAGGAGGGGCTTACATTCGTCCACTTCTGAGATCAACCTGAGCCGCTACAAGTCACTGTAGCCACAGCAAGCGCCCACTTCTCAGCTCCGGCTGAGACTTTTTTGTATATGAAACTCTCCAAAGATCCCACATGAAGTGCTCACGTCAAGCCGCAAAGTGGCAAGGTGTATCCCACAAAAAGTGCGGAGGTTGAGTTGCAGAGTGGACGAGTGTAAGCCCCTGCCTTGAAGATCATGACGGTGGGGATGGATCGGATGCCGTACTCGGTGGCCACGTTGGGGGACTCGTCGGTGTTCAGCTTCACCGCAAGGAGCTTGCCCGCGTACTCATCCGCGAGCTGATCAACCAGAGGCGCAATCATGCGGCATGGCCCGCACCAAGGCGCCCAAAAGTCAGGGGCTTACACTCGTCCACTTGCAGGCTTAACCTGGAAACCTGAGCCATTTCGTCACCGAAACCACCCTTTGCATCCCGCAAAACTTGCGTACGTTGAGGTGAATGGTGGGCGAGTGTAACCCATAGGCCCCTGCCAGAAGTCCACCAGCACGGGGATCTCGCTCTTCAGCACCATCTCTTCGAACGTATCGTCCGTCACCACTTGCGTCGTACCCGCCTGCGCCTGGGCCGGTCAGATATTTCTCGCCACGTCATATGTTGCCACGTGAATCGAATCACGAGGGGAAAAGACGAGCGTCAAAGACGTGGCAGGCAATATGTGACTGGCCATACCGGCGCCTTGGCGTCCTCCGCGCGCACCACCACACCTCGGCGGGCTGACGGGCGAGAGCTCGGTGCCGCGCGGACCGAGCATCGTGGCTTCCCAGCACTCAGTCGGCTCGATCGGGCTGAGAGGTTCAGCCGGACCGAGGCGGAGGTGGAGGTAACAGCGGCCATTGCGTCCTGCTTGTGTGGATGGCTAGGGTTTAGCGGTCTACTGGACCCAGGAGGAGGAGGTGGTGTGGCGCTGTGAAGGTGGCGAGGCGTGGCTTGGTGTCGTGGCGCCCGAGGAATGCGAGTGGCGGCACTGCAGGTGCGGCGTGAAGATAAGAAAACGGTTGCGCACGTGGATTATTGCGGATTCCCAGTCCGAATCCGACAATCCAGTCGATGTCGATGGACACTGTCAAGTGGATTCCGAGGGCGGAAAGGGGGTATTGAGAAAGTCGAATCGAGTGTAAGTCGAGTCGTGTGTCATCGCACATCCTATGGTCGATCTCAACAAACCCCTTCTGCGACAAGCTTGCGAATCCAGACGGCACCTGCTCGCACATAGCTGGTCTCACTACCGAGGTGGCACGCGCGCCGCCGCCCCCAACGCCAACTGCGCGGGTCATCATCCTACTGAGATGATGGAGGGGCCTTCCAGCCCGGAGGTAAGACCCATAGCCAATCCATGTCCCGCCTCCGCCCTGCGTCGCCGCGGCTACGTTCGCACCACAACTCACATACATCGATGGCCTATGATATTAAAGTAAAATAACCAATACTACGGGTGCCGCGGGGACGCGGTGTAGCGTCGCACCGTCGCACCGCGTCGCCGCCCGCCCGCGACCATCGAGCACGCGCCACTCGCAATGTCGCGAATGGCCTTGTCTCGACTCGTGCGTCCGTCGTTGTTCTCAATGCTCGCAAGCTCTTGTCTCAACCACGACTGATCGACCCTTTGACCGCCTTGTCAAGACAAAAAACGTGGGCTTCCTTCCCCCGACCATGCCTGCTTTGAACGTGCTACCATCGCCGCTTCGTTTCGCAGGAGGAGGAGCGGCAGCTCATGGCCGCAATGCGCGCGAGCCAGGCGGACGATATGAAGTTTGAGGTGCGCCACTCCCCCCTCTCTCGCGCCGCGGCTCACATCCCAACCCAACGCAAGCACAGCTGTGCGATATCGAGTGTCGACTACTCTCAGAGTGATGCCCTGAGGCGATTGACAACACGCATGGGTGAATGGGTGAAGGTCAACCTGGAGCCCACCGCTGCCACCGCCGGAACAAAGCAGGTGGTTGATGACACTGCCGCGCTTCCAGCTGACGCCCGACGCCACCCCCGTCAACCCCGGCAACACCGACGAGCTAACACGCCCCGCCACCCCATCCCCACCCCACACCCCAGGAGGAGGAGGCGCGGCTGATGGGCGCCATGCGCGCGAGGCAGGAGCAGGCGGAGGTGGTGCAGCGCGTTCAGGCGGAGGAGGAAAGCCGCATGGCCGCGATCAGCGCGAGACGAGAGCGCGAGGATCGCGAGGAGCGAGAGCGCGAGGCAGGGGGGGTGTTAACAACAAGCAGTCGACAGCTGTTGAATCAGAAAGAGAGGCGCTTCCGTGTGTATGAGGAGGCACCCGATACGGTGTATAAGGAAGCACCCGTTACAGTGTATAAGAAGCCACCCGTTACCAACGTTGAACATCCTTCTCCTCATATTCCGTCTGCACGTGCCTTCACCCTGATGCTAGGTCATGCTCTGATATCGGTTCGAGTGCTTGTTCACACGGACCCTTCTGCCAGGAGGCAGCGTCGCGCGAAGAGGCGGCGTCGCGCCTCGTCAATGCCGCGCGCTTCCAGCAAGATCAAGGGCGCCGGCGCGGGCCTGGCGGGAATATCTCGGGCTCTGATGCGGCCGAGATAGAGCGGATGAGGCGCGACCTGGTGAGCGCCCGCCAGGACGCCGTGCGAGCGGCGCAGGCGGCGGAGGAGGCAGGGCCTTACATACTGCAGCCCAGCCCTTCCTTCATCCACAATAATTTCACATGTGGTTTCTTTGACTGACGTTCATTGAGCCCCAAGGCACTCACATGATGACATAAGTAGCCCTACTTGCAGCTCGGTGCGACCGTCATCCACAATATTGTACAGAGAATCTTTGAGGTATCGAGCGGGATATTTTAATATCTCCTCATGCACAAACGGCTTGAAGTTAAGGTGCCACATGTACTTATGCACGGCTCTTGGGGGAGGCAGCCATTCGCGCGGCGCACCAGGAGCGGCAGCTGAATTCCGCGTCATCACAGCGGCAGCCGCGGACCTCCAATGACATGGCCGCGGAGATTATAGCCGGAGAGTTCCGACGCCCACGCACTTCCGCAGGAATCGCATCGGAGATGCTAGCGGCAGATGTTATAGCGGCGCAGCGCAAAGCTTCGGCGTCCAGCGGCGGGTACAGCAGCGGAGATCATAGCGGCGGTGGGACTGGGGGCGGGAGCGGGGGCGGGGGCGGAGGGAACGGGAGGAAGACGAGGGGCGGCGGCGGAGATTATAGCAACCTTGGGAACGAGAGCGGCAGCCGGGGCAGCGGCGGCGGCAGGGAGGACGAGGAGGATGACGAAGAGCTAGCAGAGGCGCTTCGGCAGAGCAAGATGGAGGCGAGGCAACATGAGGCGGAGGATGCGCGACTGATGGGGGCCATGCGCGCGAGAAAGGAGCAAGCTGAGGTGGCGCAGCGTGTCAAGGAGGAGGAGGCGGGGTCGATGAGATCGTTCTAGTGCCCGCCACGTCATCCCCCGCAAGTAAAATGGCATCCAATCCACTTCGTTTACGACTATCGTGTGTTGCATTCAACGGCCTCCTATGACGTGGCCAGTATAGTCTGTCTGGTCCTGGGCACAGGCTCAACTCAAGACCCGGATGCGAGTTATGCGAGAACGCGAGGAGCGAGAGCATTTTGAGAGAGAGAAGGCGATACGCGAGCGAGAGGAAATCGAGGACCGAGAGCGACGGCGACCGAAAACCCCGGTAGGGCGGTGCAGGTTGAAACGATGAGACCCGTGTTGAAAGTGCCTAAAAACTAAGCGCTTGACACCATAATATGATGAACCGCCTTCAGAATTTGTGATCAAATTCAACTTGCGTCGCTACATCCCGGTCACCGCTGCTTCCGCCGCTGCCGCCGCCGGGTTATTCGGGCGAGGATTCGGCGGCCCGACGGCGACGGCGGAAGAGGAGGAGGAGGAGGCAGGGTATAGCGGATTAAGCCAGCCACATCATAGGGTGCCACAAAACTCAAGAGACGAGGGTTTGGCGGATATTGCCTGCCACTACATCATAGAGTGCCATCCAACTCAAATGACAAGGGTTCTGGCGGATTTGCCCGCTACAGGTACGTCACAGAGTGCTATCCAACTCAAGAGACGAGGGTTTAAATTGCATTGGATGACGCGGCGAGCAATGTTCACTAGGCCCTAGACGTAGGAGGACGATGGCGGACTGGCAGCGGAGGAGGCACAGCTGGCGGAGGCGCTGGCGCGGAGCAAGGAGGAAGCGCGTGAGGAGGCGGAGCTCGTGGCAGGGACTGTAGGCAGATGTCGCCCTCCACGTCATCGACACTCGTGACTTCAGTTAAATGGCATTCTGTGACCACGGGGGGCAGGGTGAAGGTCTAGTGCCTCCTCATACATGCGGAAGCGCCTCACTCTATCTCGCTCGATCTCTCTCGCACTCATTCTCGCTCGACCTCTCGCCCTTCGCATTCCATGACTAGGCAAGCAACAACTGCCCGGCCGTAGCCCTTGGCGGCGCTCAAGCGCAGTAGGATCGAGTCAGAGCGGGAGCGGGCCGCTCAGGAGGGTATACGAGAGCAGGCAGGACCTGACAGACTGATGTTCTGCTCGGCACTTCCGGGATGCCATTTGACTCAGTGATCGACGGGTGGCACAGTGGTTTCGCACACTCAGATTAAACGAGGTTTCGGAAATTTCAAAACCCGTTATTTCGCGACCTTGTTTCGGATATTTTCGCCTGACTGTTTGCGAGTGACCAACAAACTCTCCGCACCCCTGTAGATGGTTGTGAACGGTGTTGGATACCGCGGTGAACGACATTTATCAGGCCTTCGGAGCAGGAGCGGAGACTGGACGCTCTGGAGAGGGAGAGGGAGCGGGAGAGGGAGCGAGACGCGCACGCTACGCGAGCTGCTGCTCAATTCGAGCGACGAGCCGCGCACGCGGGAGCTGCCGCTAATGTCGCCGCCGCCGCCGCAGCCGCCGCCGCCACGCGGGCCACCGCCGCCGCCGTTGCGGCCGCAACCGTACCTCCGATTTACCCCCACCAAACTCCGTTGCCGCCGACGCTGTACCCCCAGCAGGTTCCGTCGCCACCGCCGTTTGTGCCGCCGTCATTCGTGCGGGAAGTGGAGCCCGACGCCTGGGTTGGGCCTGGCAGATATTGTCCGCCGCGTCATCCAATGCATATTGAACTCTCGTTCCTTGAGTTCAACTGCATCCTATGAAGCGCATGTCCCTTACTTCCGCTCACTCTTTCTGTCCATCATTCATCTGTCCTCTATGTCTCTCTCGGCATGCTTTGACGTGGTGAGAAACTTCTGCCTGGGCTTACCTGTGGGGCACGCCGGCACGCCCAAGACTCGACCGACGCGATGCATTCAAGTACAAGTACTCACCCGAAGTGATGGACCTGGCGATGCACCACGACCTCGATCCCGAGGATGTGGCGGAGGCGGTGGAGTTGCTCCTCATGGGCGGTGACCTGGTAAGGCCAGCCCGATTGAATATCCAGATCCGGTCAACATTTTGGGTTGGATCGCTCTGGGGGGAGCGGGCGAGTCGGATTGGCAGGTCAGTATAACTCGTATGCGCAAATTTTACCCCTGACATAAACCCTAAACTCATGAGCAACCCCAAACCGAACGTAGACTGGCCTAAGGAGCTGCAAGTTGAAACGTCTTGAAACTCGTGTTCGAAGCGCCTGGTGTTAGCGCTTGACAGTAGAATGTGATAAGATGGCTTCAAATGTTGCGAGCGCCTGGTCTTAGGTAGCGCTTGATATTTGAATGTGATAAACTGCTTTCCAGTCTGTCTGTCAATTCCAACTTGCGCCACTACAACCTGGAATATAGCGAAGGTGCGTGCCGCGTGATGGGGACCATTGGGTGCGGAGCGGTGGACGCCGTGGCGTGGCTCAGGCAGGGAGGTTATTGAGAACAAGCACTCAACCGGTGATGAGTCTTCTCCTCTTCCTCATTCCCTCTTCCTCCTCCTCTTCCTCCTCCTCTTCCTCCTCCTCATCCTCGTCCTCCTCCTCCTCATCCCCATCCTACTCCTCATCCTCATCCTCCTCCTTCCCTTCCTCCTCTTGCTCCTCCACGATCTCTTCCTCCTCCCCCTCCTCCACCTCTGTCTCCTTCTTCTCCTCCTCCTCCTCCTCCTCCTCCTCCTCCTCCTTCTCCTCCTCCTCGTCCTCCCCCTCCTCCTCTTCCTCTTCCTTATCCTCCTCTACATTCGCGCGTTGTCTGTGAGCTTGATCATTCACCCAGAAAGTAAGGTATGCGGGCTCGTCCAATCCCGCTTCGAGTATTATTCTCAATGACCCTCCTGCTCAGGGCGTCCGAATACGACGTGGACGCAGCAGTGGCTGCGATGCTGGAACACTATCACGAGGACTTGGTCGCGAAGGCGTCGACCGGGGCGGGAGCGGGGGGTGATAGCCGGAATTATCCAGAATCAGGGTGGGCTAACTTTAGCGCAGGGGATCCGCACCCAGACGACGGAAACGGCGAGGGTGGGAAAGGGGGCAGAGGCGGCACTACGGCGGACGAGAAGTGGAAGGAAGAGTTCCGCCGTCGAAAAGCTGCCGCTGCCGACATCAATATGGACGCGCCCGGCAACGCCTCCCCGCCACCTCCTGCCGGGTAGGGACTGGAGGATAACGCTCACCCCGTCATCATGCTCAATTTGAACCCTCGTTTCTTGAGTTAAACGACACCATATGACGTGGCGAGCACTAGACATGAGTCTTGAGTTACTCTTGAGTTGAATGGCACCATATGACGTTGGCGGGCATTATACATCATTCTCTACTGCCGGGGGAGCGCGGCCGGGGCCGTGGCGCCCACCACCCGGGGACGACGTACGCGCCGCCGCGCGCGCGGCCGCTAAGGTGTTCGCTGCGCGGGAGGCCGCTTTCCGAAATGGTGCCCGCCCTGGTACCAGCGGCGGTCGTGGGCCTGACCACGTCCAGGCATGGCAGTTGAGCTACCTATTATGACGTGCCGAGCATTATCTGCCAGATCCATTGCCCGCCACGCCATCGACACGCACTCTGTATGCTCTCTGCATGCTCGGTTCTCGAGTAAGCTGACATCCTATGACCTGGCGAGCAACATCGGCCAGGTCAATGCCCGCCACGCCATCGACACGCTTTCTGAATGCCCTCCGAATGGTCGTTTCTCCATCCTATGACCTGGCGAGTAATGTCCACCAGGTCCATGCGCGATGTTGTCCCCCAGCCACATCATCGACACGCATTCTGAATGCTGTTCTTTCCAGTACATTGACATCCTGTGACGTGGCGAGCATTGCATGCCAGGCGCTGACGTAATATTACCCACCACGGCAGCGACACGCATTTTTTTACCTCGTTCATTGAGATATATGGCATCCTGTGACGTGGCGAGCATTGCATGCCAGGCGCTACGTCCAGGGGTCGGAGTGGGCGCCGCACCGCCCGCGGCATTACGACGACGCCCGCGCCCAGCGCGAGCGGGAGAAGCTGGTAGGTACCCTTGGACACCTTCACAGCCAAGCAGATTCAGGGAAAACATATGGGGGACAGGTCGAACGTTTGTTGTGCCTCCTTGTGATCGCGGACGCGTGGCTCTCTACCTATGATGTAGCGAGCATTCCTTGAAACGGGTCCCTGCTTCATGATGAAAGAAGGCAACCCTCTAACGCCACCTATGATGTGGTGAGCATCACTTAAAACTCGTCCCTAAAACATGATGAAAGAGGAGAACCGCGTCGCCGATGAACACCGAGAACGGATGGCGCGCGCGTCTGTGCATGAGTCGAAGCTCCGCGATGAGCATAAGGTGGCGGCGGAAAAAGATGCTGCGGAGGCGGAAGAGCGGGCGCGGGCGAGGTAGGGAGAAACCAACTGTAGAGAAGTGAACCCTCGTTTCTTAAGGAAACAGGCATCCTATGACGTGGCAAGCGGTACCTGCCGTGCCCTTGTCATCCAACGCATTGAAAGCCCTCGTTTTCTGAGCAAATTGGCATCGTATGACGTGGAGAGCAGCGCCTGCAAGGCTCTATTGCGAGGGAGCGGGAGAGGGCACGGCGGGAGAACGAGAGCGCGGCGAGGTGGGGCCCGGCAGACATTGCCCGCCACGTCATCCCACAAGATGCAGACCCTTGCTTCTTCAGTAAAATGCCGTCAACGTCAGTTGTATGACAACAAATTCAGCTACATGTGGCGAGAATTATATGCAATGCCCTACGCAGCGGTGGGAGGAGCATCGGAAAGAGCGGGCGCGGCAGGATCGCGAGTTCGAGGTCGCGGCGCAAGCCGCGAGGGGGATGGACGGGGATGACGAGGACTCGCTGCGCCGCTTGTGTGAGACGCGGTTAAAGTCGGAGATTGGGTGGGCCGATCTGCCCGCGGCGCTGCGAATTCTCGGATGTGCTCCCGCAGGTTCCAGCGCTGCAGAGGTCCGCACGGCTTACAAGAAGGCGGGTTTGAAGTTCCACCCGGACCGAACGCGGTCCGCGGCGCTCGCAGACCGCATCCGCGGCGAGGAGGTGTGGAAGCTGCTCGGGGCCAAGCTGGCGGACTTCAATGCCAAGCATGGGACTTGAACTTTAAATGAAATAGTCATAGAATAGTACCCCTCGATAGGTTCAGACCCTGACAGACTTAGCGTATGACCGCTTGAAATTGCGGATGTGGTTGGTCAATGCTCAACTTGTGAATGCCTTGAGGCTCGATACACGTTTGTAGGAAAATTGAAATTTAGTTAACCGGCGGCTATTCACCTCGCGTGGCGTGCTCACCGCCGCCGCGTAACCGTCGACGGTGGCGTGCTGAAATGTCTTCCACCCGGGAACGGAATGTATACCACGTCACAGGATACCATTTAGCTCTAGGGTTCAAGATGACGTGGCGAGCACTATCCATCAGTCCCTTCAGTGATCGTGCCCATACCGCGCTACGCGCCATCCCGATGGATTCCGAAATCACGATAATGCGTCGGTGCCGGCGGTCGACATCCCAGAGCCAGTCCAGCCTCGGGCGACTTCGGAAGAATCGTGCCACAGAGATTATCGTTTTTCACTGTCGAGCTCAGCGCACCCCCCCACTCCCCAGCGCCGCCTCCGCTCCCCCCGGGCGCCGCCAGAGCTGCGCCACGCACACGCGAAGCTTCGCCAGGGCCTGCAGCCCAGCGCTGTCGCGCTCGAGGCGACGCAATATCAAAACAGCACGCTTTTGTACGTCAGGCGTGGGGTTCCCGCTCGGCTGTGAGTCAACCCGAGTGCCGAGCGCCGAGTCCCCGCTCGCGCCTCCACGCAGCAGAGAGCGACAATATCAAAACAGCACGCTTTTGTACGTCAGGCGTGGGGTTCCCGCTCGGCTGTGAGTCAACCCGAGTGCCGAGCGCCGAGTCCCCGCTCGCGCCTCCACGCAGCAGAGAGCGACGTGCTGCCGCGTGTACAAGGAGGTGCAAGGCGTTGGTCCTGCCCCCGCTGGCGTCACGTTCCACACGTTTCGCCGTCGCTCTCCTCACTGGCGCCGCAGCTCGCGCTAGCGCCGCTGCAGCCGCCAGCGTCGAGACGGGTTCGCTTCGGTCGGGGGAGGTGCCGACGCGGCGACACACAGCAGCATCGGCGCTTCCACGCCCCTTGTTTGGCGGCGCTGTTGGCGTCGGTGGCGGCGACGCGGCGATAGCGGGAGCAGCAGTAGCCACGCCGTCGCTCCCCCCACACTGCACCAGCCTCCTACGCCCCCGCCCCCCTCCCCGCCGCCGCTTCGTATCCCGCACACCATGGG
>Ga0307488_10004433_pt1 | contig 11704 bp, 8 predicted proteins | sample SB02metaG_FD_202248 | JGI IMG/M metagenome (GOLD analysis project Ga0307488, IMG submission 202248) | Sea-ice brine microbial communities from Beaufort Sea near Barrow, Alaska, United States - SB 0.2 | ecosystem: Environmental > Aquatic > Marine > Coastal | place: USA: Alaska | collected 2017-05-06
CGTCGATGCGCCTATTTCCGAAACCATGGAACTGTATGGCAAAAGTTACGCTCTGGTCATCGGCAATGACAACTACACCAACGGCTGGCCTAAACTCAGCAATGCCATCAACGATGCCGAGGCTATCGCCAAGACCATGGAAGCCAAGGGTTTTGATGTTGAGATACATCGCAACCTGACCTCCGAGCAACTCACATCGGTTTTCAAGAAGTTTTTTATTCTCAAAGGCGATGATCCTACCGCCCGCCTGTTTATCTGGTTCGCCGGTCACGGCGCGACAGTCGACGGGGAAGGGTATTTAATCCCGGTAGATGCGCCGGTACCCAGCAAGGGCGCCACCTTTAAATACTCATCTATCGCCCTGCGGGATTTTGGTACCTATATGCGCCAGGCTGTGTCCAAGCACGTCTATGCCGTGTTTGACTCCTGTTTTGCCGGTACAGTCTTTTCCTCCCAGCGCGCTTTGCCACCAGCCGCCATTACTCGCGCGACAACCATGCCGGTCCGGCAATTTCTCACCTCCGGCGACAGGGACCAGACCGTATCGGATGATGGCGCTTTCCGCGAGCTATTTATCGCGGCCGTTAATGGTGATGAGCGTTCGGACGCCAATGGTGATGGCTATGTTACCGCCAGCGAACTGGGCATGTTCCTTGGCGATAGGGTGACAAACCTGACCCAGTCCATGCAGACACCGCGCTTCGGTAAACTCCGTGACAAGGACTTTGATCGTGGAGATTTTGTCTTTATCCTGCCGGCTGGCTCAGTTGCTTCGGCGCTGACAGCACCTATGCAGGCATCCAACGGCGCTGGCAACTCGGGCAATAACGCCGGTAATAATGCCGAACTGGCTTTCTGGGACGCCATCAAGGATAGCAACCAGGGCAAAGAATTTGACGCTTACCTGAGCCAGTACCCAAAAGGGGCCTTTGCCAGCCTTGCCATGATCAAAAAGAACCAACTGGCCAAGGATCGCCGGGAGGTGCAACGCAAGCAACAGGAACAGGAGCCCTTTGAAGTCAGCCTGCTGAACCAGGATATGGCGGCAACAGGCACGGCTAATGTCAGAGAGACGCCGTTCCCCACTGCCCAACTGGTGGCGCGCCTGAATGCCGGCGATAAAGTCTGGGCAATTGGCGAAACCCGCACCAAAGGGGGAGATTGGTACAAAATAGCTCGCGATGGCGTAGATATCGGTTTTGTTTATGCGCCATTACTGGCCAGTGCCGACAGCACCGATCGCCTGGTCTCCTTTAAGCCCGCGAAAGTAGACCCACCGGTAACATCACCAACAAGTGCAGCGAAGTCCTCGATGGCCAGCAAGGGTCAGTCGGTGTCTGGCGCAACAGACCCTGGTCAGCCCAGCAAGGTAGATGCCCGGCTTTCGCTTCTGGTAGCGGACCTCTTACAGGACGTTGGCCCAGCCCCGTCATCGGAGCAGACGCTGGCGACGACAATGGCGCTGGCTTTGAACGAGGCACCTGCCACAGCACCTGCCAAAGTAACTACAGCCATGGAGACCGCCAGCACAAAACCAGCCGCCAGCAATCCGCCGGCAGCAGCCAAGGCAAGTACAGCGGCTCTGGCAGCAATGCTTCTGCCGGCTGCAACCAGCGCAGTTGTTAGCTCTGCCGATAGCGCCAATAGCAACGGCAAGGATAGCGACGACAAAGCCATGTCAGATCCGGCGCTGGAGCGGTTGCTGGCATCCATTGAGCGCTCTGCAGCCGCCAGGACTGATGATACAACTGCATCGCCTCCTGCAAGCCAGCCGCAGGGGCAAGAGCTAAGCACTGCACCGGCGGAGTCAATGTCGGTGGCGGACACCATGAAATTGATTCAGCGTAGTGAACAGGCCAAGGTCCGGACCACGGAAAAGCAAAAAGAAATGCAGGTTGCCGTGTTACTGACAGCTATTGATGGCACAAAATCAGCCAGCAGCGGCGGTGACAGCCGTTTTGATGAATACGCTGACACCAGTTCCAGCAACACCAACAATTATCTCCGCAGCTATATCAGCGCAGCTAACGGCGGCAATGCGGACGCCCAGCTTTCCCTGGCTTATATGTATGAAACCGGCGAGCAGGTTGCGACAGACAAGCGGCAGGCCGTGCGCTGGTATGAGATGGCAGCTGATCGAGGCAAGGTACAGGCCATGCTGAGTCTGGGCATTCTGTTTGAAGATGGTGACGGCATTGGCCGCGATCTCAAGACCGCAGCGGGCTGGTATGAAAAGGCCGCCCTGCAGGGGAATGCTGATGCCCAGCAGACCCTGGGCTATATCTATGAGAACGGTAATGGTGTGCCCAAAGACGTTGTGGCTGCCGCGCGCTGGTACGAAATGGCTGCGAAGCAGGGCCGCGTCGCAGCCCAGAACAATTTGGGGCGTTTTAATCAGTTGGGTATCGGGGTTCCCAAAAACCGTGAGAAGGCTATCTACTGGTATGAAAAAGCGGCGGCGCAGGGCAGTGATGCGGCGCAGAATAACTTGCTTAAACTCCGTTCGGGCCGCTGAAGTGGTTAGTCTGACACCGCCAACGTCTTAATCCTGAACTTCGTAGGCCAACGCTGCGTCCTTGCGTCGAAACATATATAGGAGTAACTGGCTCAGGACAATATTGCCGTCAGCACGGTACTGGCCATTCATAAACGCCTCCATGCCGTCCAGCTCACCTTCGATCAATCCCCAGCAGGTTACATGGCTGTCTATATACAGGTTGACCACCGGTTGCGGATGAATTCCCGCTGCCAAAGCCAGCTCAGCACCATCTATCACCAGGTGGAAGGGGGCACCGTCATCGAAGTGAAACTGGAACACAGCCGCCTTACGTGGCAGAAATCCCGGCTTGAAGTGGCTGGCCAGGCGTTCCTGGCGAAGTCTCAGTTCGGCGTCCAGCGCCGCTGGTGTGGGGTTGGTATTCATAGCTAGTCCCGGATTTTTCGCCAGTTTAACGCAGATGATTTGTGTTAGGATAGGCCCGTTTTTCTATGGCTGGAGTATGGGTATATTGGAATTTCTCGCTGAGTACGGTTTGTTTTTTGCCAAGACAGTAACACTGCTGTTGGCCATATTGGTGGTTATCGTGGTGCTGGTGGGCGCCGGTCACAAGCAACGACGGGTTGATCGTGGCCATATTGAGGTGCGCAGCCTGAATGAAGAGATTGATACGGTCAGTAACACACTGAAGGATGCGGTGCTGAACCCTGAAGAGTTCAAGCAAGACGTCAAAAATGAAAAGAAGCGCGCCAAGGCGCTGCAAAAAAGTCAGAAACAGGCGGCTAAAGCCGGTGACCCGCCCACCAAGCGGGTATTTGTGCTCGATTTTGATGGCGACGTCCAGGCCAGCGCGGTGGATCAACTGCGCGAGGAAGTGACGGCGGTCCTGTCCATTGCCACCCCTGCAGACGAAGTTGTGGTGCGCCTCGAAAGCCCAGGTGGCATGGTTCACTCCTACGGCCTGGGTGCCTCGCAACTCAGCAGGATTGTCAGCAAGTCGATCCCCCTGACCATTGCCGTAGACAAGGTCGCTGCCAGTGGCGGCTATATGATGGCCTGTATTGGCAACCATATTATTGCGGCACCTTTTGCCTTGCTGGGCTCCATCGGTGTGGTGGCACAAATCCCGAATTTCCACCGGCTGTTGAAGAGCAAGGATATCGACGTCGAAATACTCACTGCCGGGGAACATAAACGTACCCTCACCATGTTTGGTGAGAATACTGAAAAGGGTCGACAGAAATTCATTGAAGAGCTTGAGGATGTCCACGCACTGTTCAAGAATTTTATTGCCGAAAACCGGCCCAAGGTCGACATTCAGGGAGTCGCGACGGGTGAGGCCTGGTATGGCAAGCGAGCCCTGGAGCACCAACTGGTAGATGAATTAAAAACCAGCGATGAGTATATCGTCGATAAATGCCGGGATTGTGATGTCTTCCAGGTGAAATATGTGGAAGACCGCAATCGCGTCGACCAGTTACTGGAGCGCTTTACCGCAACCCTCGGCCGCATCAAGGGTACTGATGCCCTGCGCAGCCACGAGCCGTTCAAATTCTAGGCCTGGCCGGCAGATCCAACTACAGGCTTTAGCTACAATTTCCCCTACACCCACCTGACCAATCAGGAGTAAGAACAACATGACTGAATTTAACGCATTTTGGGTTGAGAAGACCGACACGGGCATGAAAACCAGCATTATCAAACGGCACATCGACGATCTGCCCGCCGGCGATGTGCTGATTCGCGTGCAATATTCTTCAGTGAACTACAAAGACGCTCTGTCAACCAAGGGTATCCCTGGCGTCACCCGCGACTATCCCCACACGCCCGGTATCGATGCCGCCGGTGTAGTGGTGACCTCCAGTGACAGCGCCTTCGCCGCCGATGATAACGTTATTGTTATCGGCTATGACCTTGGCATGAACACACCCGGTGGTTATGGCCAATACATTCGCGTCCCGGCCAAATGGGTAATGAAGCTGCCCGCCGGCATGACCCCGCGCGAGAGCATGGTGCTGGGCACCGCCGGCTTTACCGCCGCCCTGTGTGTTGGCAAACTCGAACAAATGGGTGCCAAGCCCGCCGACGGACCTGTGCTGGTAACAGGCGCCACCGGTGGCGTTGGTTCCGTCGCCGTGGCGCTGTTGAGCAAGCTTGGTTTTGAAGTGGTTGGCAGTTCCGGCAAGGCTGACAAGGTGGAGTACCTGAAATCCCTGGGCGCCAGTCGTGTGATTGGCCGTGAGGAACTTGGTGCCGAGAACAAGCGGCCCATGCTGGCTGAAACCTGGGCCCACGGGGTTGATACGGTCGGTGGCGAAATACTGGCCAACCTGATCAAGAGCCTCAAATATGGTGGCAGTGTTGCCATCTGTGGTCTGGTCGCGTCACCAGCATTCACCACCACTGTGTTGCCATTTATCCTGCGCAACGTCAACGTTCTGGGCGTCGATTCAGTACAACTGCCACTCGCCGACAAGCTGGCTACCTGGCAACGTATGGCCACAGACTGGCAGTTAGACAGTCTCGATGCCATGACCAACGAGATTGGCCTCGAAGAGTTGCCGGCCGTAATCGAGCAGATATTTGCCGGCCAGGTCACTGGCCGGACACTGGTCAGGCTGGACTAGCAGGCATCTGAGCAAGACCAGCGCCTGCCAGGGACGTGCCTAATCCCTGCGCAGGCGGTCTGAAACAGCAATAGGTGTTGGGTAGCGAAACACCACGATATAAGACGACAACAGGAAGGTGAGGATGGCAGTGGCCTGGATCAGGTGTGATGCATCCTCACCGATGAGCGCCTCGGCACTGGCAATAAAGGCGATCAGCAGGGAAAACTCAGAAATCTGCCCCAGCCGAAAGCCTATCTCCCAACTCTTGGTTTCAGTTTCAGCATCATTCCCCACCAGGCGGCGCAATAGACCATGAAAGACGATGGGCTTGAGCGCCAGCACCAGGGCCGCCATTACCAGCGCCGGCACCAGCACATGGCCGAGCAAACCTAACTGGAAGCCAGCGCCCAGGGAGAAGAAAAACAACACCAGGAAAAAATCCCGCAACGGTCGCAGGCTGGCAGCGATATATTGGGCGATGGGACTGGTGGCCACCGAAACACCAGCGATAAAGGCGCCAATTTCGTGGGACAGGCCAGCAAAGGTTGCCAGCTCTGACAGCCCCAGGCACCAGCCGATGGCCAGCAGAAAGATGTACTCATGAAACGCATCAAACCGCGCCAGCAGTTTCAACAACACATACTTGACAAAAAGCCAGGCAAAACCAATCAGCAGAGGCAATCCCAGGCCAACTTTAATGAGTTTGTCAGCACCGCTGAACTCCAGAAAGCCACCCGTCAGCACCAGCAAGACAATAATGGCAATAACGTCCTGAATCAGCAGCAGGCTGACCACCAGTTCCCCCGTGCGGCGATGGTGCAGCACAGTGGTGGGCAACAACTTGATGCCGATGATGGTACTCGAGAACATCATGGCAATGCCGATAATGACACACTCAGTCTGGGTATAGCCAAACACCGCACCGACGCCAAAGCCCATAGCAAAAAATGCCACTGAACTGATGAGGCCCACCAGCAACGCGTCACCCAGCATATTGCCCAGTTTCGACGGCTGCATATCAAGCCCCAGCAGGAACAGCAGAAAGATAATCCCCACCTTGGCGATGCTACTGATCAACGACGGGTCAGATATCAGGGAGGTGGCCGACGGCCCAAGAATGACGCCAATAGCGATATAAGCGACGATCAGCGGTTGGCGTGTAAACAGGGCGAGTGTCGCCAGCACCGCCGCAGAGGTGAAGATCAGGAAAAATGAAAACAGTACGGGATCGCTCGTCATGGCCCTGATACTAAGTGATCAGGCCTCCCTGGAAAAGACAATTGTCCAGCTTTCAGGCCCGCTGTCGAAACAGCGGCTGCGGTCGATCAACCGAGGCCTGGTAGTTAAACGTAAAACCCAGCAAACCCTGCAGGCAGGCTTGTTCATCCTGGCCTGGGGCCAGGGCATAGGCATTAATGCCGCAGCGCTGCATCTGCTCCAACTGGTCACGCCGGACATCACCCACGGCCCTGATTTCGCCCTTAAACCCATATCGTTGGCGCAGCAGCGCGGCGCTGGAGTAGGCACGACCATCACCAAACTGTGGCAGGTCGAGGGCAATCACAGCCAGAGTAGCAACAAATGGTGCCAGGTCTTCAACTGCTTCATCTGCCTGCAACCAGACGCCTATATCAGTGCGACCCGCAAAAGCCGCCTGATGCGCCAGATAGAAGGCCAGCGGCAGCAGGCTGTTGCTGCAGTCAATTGTCGCCTCAGTGAGTTGGACCAGCACCAGAGGTGAATCAATAATGGCGTTGTCTTTAATGATGTTTGGCATAGGGCCTCGTCTGAGAATACAAATTCGGTAAAGGTCGATAAAAGTCGGTAAAAGTCGGTAAAAGTCGGTAAAAATCACTATCAATTACTACTAATCAACAGCTAAAACCCTCAGGCATAAACGCGGTCTTTGTAGGCTTGAATACCAATACGATTATAGGTCTCGACAAATTGTTCATCTGCCTCACGCCGTTGCAGGTAAACATCTACCAGTTTCTGAATGACATCAGGTATCTGTGCCCGGGCAAAAGATGGGCCGAGGATCTGCGCCAGCGCAGCATTGGTATTGGCTGAGCCGCCAATAGAGACCTGGTAAAACTCAGCGCCTTTTTTGTCTACACCGAGAATACCGATATTACCCACATGATGGTGACCACAGGCGTTCATGCAGCCGGAGATATTAATATCCAGGTCACCCAGGTCATGGAGGTAATCAAGGTCATCGAACTGGCGCTGGATGGCCTCGGCGACGGGAATGCTTTTGGCATTCGCCAGTGAGCAATAGTCGCCCCCGGGGCAGCAGATAATGTCTGTCAGCAAACCCAGGTTCGGTGATGCCAGTTCGGCGTCGCAGAGGGCTTTCCACAGCGGTAACAGGTCATCCAGGCGCACATCGGCGAGGGTCACATTCTGTTCATGGGTGACCCGCACTTCGGCAAAGCTGTATTGTTCGGCCAGATCGGCAATGACTTCAAGCTGCTCATCGGTGACGTCACCGGGCGCAACGGAAGTCGCCTTCATCGCCACATTGACAATGGCATAACCAGTCTCCTGGTGGGGCTTAACGTTGCGATTGACCCAGGCCTTAAAGGCAAAATTTTCCTTCAGGGCGGCATCTAATAGAGCCTGGCCCTGGTCGGTGGGTGCATAGGCGGGGCGGGTGAAGAACGACTTAACTCGCGCTATCTCGGCGTCGGTCAGGGTCTCCGGGCCATCTTTGAGGGTCAGCCACTCGGCCTCAACTTTTTCCGCAAACACCGCTGGGGTCATGGCCCGCACCAGAATCTTGATACGCGCCTTGTACTTGTTGTCACGGCGGCCAAACCGATTGTAGACCCGCAGGATGGCTTCCAGATAGGTCAACAGGTGTTCTTTCGGCAGAAACTCGCGAATAACCGGCGCCAGTACCGGGGTTCGACCCAGGCCACCACCCACCAGTATCTGTAAACCCACCTCGCCATCACGCTCAACCAGACGCACGCCAATATCGTGAACCTGCACTGCCGCCCGATCTTCACGGGAGCCAGTGACGGCAACCTTGAACTTGCGCGGCAGCCAGTTATATTCCGGGTGGAAGGTCGACCACTGCCGAATAATTTCGGCCCAGGGTCGGCTGTCTTCGATCTCATCGACGGCGACACCAGCATACTGGTCTGATGTGGTGTTGCGAATGCAGTTACCACTGGTCTGGATGGCATGCATCTGGACGCTCGCCAGGGCCTCGAGAATATCGGGCACTTGTTCGAGCTTCGGCCAGTTGTACTGGATATTCTGGCGGGTGGTGAAGTGGGCATAGCCACGGTCAAAGTGCCGACAGATAAACGCCAGCTTGCGCAACTGCACCGAACTCAGCATGCCGTAAGGCACCGCCACTCGCAGCATTGGCGCCAGCCGCTGGATATACAAACCGTTACGCAGGCGCAGGTGCTGGAACTCTTCGGCTGGCAACTCGCCGGCCAGAAAGCGCTGGGTCTGGTCGCGGTATTGGTTAACCCGTTCATCAACCATGGTCTGGTCGTAATTGTCATAGATATACATAAATCGAGCTGCCTGAGCCTGTGGCGACATTGTAGAGCGCGCTAAATTAGCAGGTCAGGGGATAACAGAAAACGACCGTTTTACTATATCCATAGAAGCGATAGTTTTAACCACAGAAGTTGGGGCCTTGATGGGCCCGGGCGGCGCAGGGGGTGGGACTGAGCGGGAAAAAGCTCTTTAGAAAAACAAAGAAACCCACTAAGAGGGTAACAACAAGGGCACTAACTGTATGTCAGGTACCATGAGAGGTTGAATCGGGGTGGCCTGCTTCCGTATAATCGGCGCCATGGCCAACTGCGCCCTAAGACTTTAATCGTTCCGTCACCGATCCATCAGCAACAGGTACACCCTATGAGTTACCACGAAGCAACACCAGATGCCCATACAAACGCGCACCAGGATGACGACAGTGACAGCACCGTCGACGCAATCTGCGCCGTGCTGCTTATCGGCATCGCAGTGGTCACCATGATCTACTGGGTTTCACACCAGTAAATCAGCACATGGGGCTGGCCAGTACCGGCTTGGTCGGTGCTGGCTAAGCCTGTAAAAGCTAAGCCTGTAAAAGCTAAGCCTGTGAAAGCTAGGCCTGCAAAAGCTAAGGCAGTACCAGCGATACCACCCCGGCGATAGTCAGCACAAACAGCAGCGTAAACAGTAAGCCGCCGGCGATATAGGCCAGCGGATTGCCAGTGCTGAAATCCCGTTCGTAGTTCTTTCCCGTCTGCACCCCAAAAGCCGCAGCAATCACACTCAGCATTACCTGGACAAAGCTGGGTGGCTTTCTTTGTTCGCCAGCTTCGCTGTCATGTTCGGCCTCAGGCACCTGTGCAGATGCTGTTTCAGGTAATGTGTCATCCTGTTTGTCTGCGCTCATGATCTGCATAGCTCCCCGTAAAAGGGGCTATTGTAACACCTATTTATAGTTCAGAACCGGCGCCAGCCAGCGCTCTACTTCAGCCAGAGGCATGGCCTTGCGCTCGGCATAAGACACGACCTGGTCATGGTCGATCTTGCCAATACCAAAATAGCGCGCATCAGGGTGCGAAAAGTAGAAGCCGCTGACGGAGGAGGCCGGTGACATGGCATAGTTCTCAGACAGAATGACCTTGGTCTCGCGGGTCGCATCCAGCAGTTCAAACAACTCGGTCTTTTCCGTATGGTCGGGGCAGGCCGGATAACCCGGGGCCGGGCGTATACCGGGATAGGCTTCCTTGATCAGCGCCTTGTTATCCAGTTGCTCACTAGCGTTATAACCCCACAACTCTTTGCGCACCCGTTCGTGCATACGTTCGGCAAAGGCCTCGGCCAGGCGATCGGCCAGGGCCTTGAGTAAGATGGAATTGTAATCGTCGTTATTCTTTTCATACTCGGCAGCCAACTCGTCAACGCCAAGCCCCGTGGTTACGACAAAACCACCGATATAGTCAGGCACACCAATACCCGCCGGCGCGATATAGTCGGTCAGGCAGTAGTTCGGGTTCTTGTTAGGCTTGTCCATCTGCTGACGCAGGTGATGCAAGGTGGTGCGTACTTCGGTGCGGGTCTCATCAGTGTAAACCAGGATATCGTCGTCAACGCTGTTAGCCGGCCAAAAGCCTATTACGGCATTGGCCTGCAGCAGGTTTCTGCTCACCAGGTCCTTGAGCATTTCCTGGGCATCCTTGTACAGGGCACGAGCGGTCTCGCCTACCACTTCATCTTCAAGAATGGCGGGGAACTTGCCAGCCAGCTCCCAGGTGATAAAAAAGGGCGCCCAGTCGATATAGTCTACCAACTCTGCCAGGGGATAACCCTCGAAGGTTCGAGTACCAAGAAATGATGGTGTTGTGGGTGTGTCCCAGTTGATATCAGCGCGATTATCCCGGGCCGCCTCATAAGTCAGCATCTTGCCTTTGGCGCGGCGATTCTTGTTGCGTTCACGGAGCATGGCGTACTCAGTGCGCAGTTCATCACAGAAGGCCGGCTTGAGTTCCTCACTGAGGAGTTTGGTGGCAACACCCACGGCCCGCGACGCATCCGTCACATGGACAGTTGTCTCGGCGCTGTAGTTAGGTTCAATTTTAACGGCGGTATGGGCTTTGGAAGTGGTTGCGCCGCCGATCATCAGCGGCAGATTAACCTGCAGCCGCTGCATCTCGGACGCCACATGGACCATCTCATCCAGTGACGGGGTGATGAGGCCACTTAGACCAATAATGTCCACCTTTTCACTGATGGCAGTCTTGATGATCTTGTCGGCAGAGACCATAACGCCGAGGTCGATGACCTCATAGTTATTACACTGCAACACTACGCCCACAATGTTTTTGCCAATGTCGTGGACATCACCCTTGACGGTGGCCATCAGAATCTTGCCCCGCGGCTTGGAATGTTCACCCTTGGAAGCCTCGATAAAGGGTATGAGGTGCGCCACTGACTGCTTCATCACCCGGGCACTCTTGACCACCTGGGGCAAGAACATCTTACCGGCACCAAACAGATCGCCAACCCGGTTCATACCGGTCATCAATGGCCCTTCGATCACCTCAATAGGCCGGTCATATTGCAGGCGCGCCTCTTCAGTGTCTTCCAGCACATAGGTGTTGATTCCTTTTACCAGAGCGTGGGCCAGGCGTTCCTGAACTGGCAGTTCACGCCATGCCAGATCTTCGGCCTTGCCTTTGCTGGCGCCGCCGGAATAGGTATTGGCGACTTCCAGCAGCCGTTCAGCCGCATCGGGATGGCGGTTGAGGATAACGTCCTCGGCGCGATCGCGCAGGTCAGCGGGGATATCTTCATAGATAGCCAACTGCCCGGCATTGACGATGCCCATGGTCAGACCGGCTTTGATAGCGTGATACAGGAATACCGCGTGAATGGCTTCACGCACCTGGTTGTTGCCTCGGAATGAAAAGGACACGTTACTGATGCCGCCGGAGATTTTCGCACCTGGCAGGTTAGCCTTGATGTAAACACAGGCATCAATAAAGTCCTTGCCGTAGGTAGCATGTTCTTCAATGCCCGTCGCCACTGCAAACACGTTAGGGTCAAAAATAATATCTTCCGCCGGGAAGCCTACCTC
>Ga0307488_10004434_pt1 | contig 11702 bp, 9 predicted proteins | sample SB02metaG_FD_202248 | JGI IMG/M metagenome (GOLD analysis project Ga0307488, IMG submission 202248) | Sea-ice brine microbial communities from Beaufort Sea near Barrow, Alaska, United States - SB 0.2 | ecosystem: Environmental > Aquatic > Marine > Coastal | place: USA: Alaska | collected 2017-05-06
CAGAAGTGAAACGCATTAGCGGCGATGGTAGTATGGGGTCTCCCCATGCGAGAGTAGCACACTGCCAGACTCCCATTAAAGAAAGGGCTATCCGCAAGGGTAGCCCTTTTTTGTGTCTGTGATTTATCAATATCTGGCGTAATATTGAGTGTAACGGATAGCCCTTACTTTAAGCGCTGCCGCGCAATGCTATCTTGCAGTCGACCTTCTTTCCTTTATCTACGACAACATAAACACATCCCTGATGATATTCACCCAGCCACGCCATCTCGATAACTGCTCCTGCGTTATTCTACCTTCCGCCATCCTTGGCGGTCGCATGCGAGAGTAGGGCGTAAATGCTCCAGGCATTTTAACGACATTTCCTCCATCCATGGAGGTCACACTCGGCAACTGCTCCTGCGTTGCTCTACCTCCTGCATCCATGCAGTCGACTGCCAGACTCCCAATTATAAGAAAGGCTACCTGCAAAGGTAGCCTTTTTTATGTCTGAAATTTAGTTAATGGGTCATAACCTAAAGCAGCAGCATAAGATAGCCGAACTCACCTTGCGCAGAACCATGTATGGGGTAACGTCCCGCCAACAGTGATATTTCGAATAAGATAAGACAGTTCTTTTGCACATCAAAGTGTGCTGAGACATAATGTCATGGTATTTACTAGTAGACTAAGGTAGCGAAAAGCAAGAAGGGAGTGATTAACTTACCTGAAAGGTGTTTTTTATGGTTTTTCATAGTAAATATTGGTAATAATCATATGTTTATGACTATTACTGCAGAGTATTTTGCATATAATTACTTTACAATATTTTTACATCTAGTCGCGAAATTGCGACTGTTGAAAATTCACACAATAAGAATAAAATAGTGAATACATCGTTAACCAAAAGTTCCGTTTACACCTTATCGGCTAATGTTTTGTTGGCTGCCAGCAATTGGTTATTGTTGGTTGTGATTGCTAAACAATTCAGCACCCTTGAGCTGGGGCAATTTGTATTGGTTTTGTCTATTACTTCGCCGGCTTTTTTGTTTGCTAGCTTTAAAGTCAGAACCTTACTAGTAGTAGACCGCCAGTGGGATTTTTCACTGGAGGAATATGCCAGTGCCAGATTGTTAGCCAACGCTGTCGTGACTATTTTGATAATGCTCGTTATTACACTTAACTGGCCTGAATTAGCGCCGGTAGCAGGTATTGTTTTACTCTATAAGTGGTGTGACAGCTGGACTGAATTTTGTCACAGCTATCAACGGCGTCTGCAACGCTTTACCCAGGCTTCATTATTGCTTTCGTCTCGTTCCTGTCTGAGCATATTTATGGTAATTGGTGCATCACTGCTAGGGCTGGGATTTATCTGGGTACTGTTACTGTGGGCACTGGTAACCGTATTGTTCACTGTCTTAGATAGCTGGTTTTTCTATACTACCAGTGGTCAATATGAGCCCCATCCCCTGAGCATGGTAACTATATTCAGCTGGCGCTCAGTCAAACGGGCCTTCGTTTTATATCGTAGGTATTTCACTGTCGCATGCGCATTGATTATCAGTTCGTTATTTGTCTATTTGCCTAATTTTTTTCTGAGCAAGCAATTAAATGTAGAAGCCGCAGGGCAATTTGCCGCTATTAGCTATTTTCTGGTCGCGGGGGGGATCATAATCAACAGCCTTTCACAGGTAGTCACACCCAAACTATCCATTTATTTTCAACAACAAAATGAGCGTGATTTTTCCTTGCTCGTTAAACAGTTATGCTGGCTAGGGCTATTACTGGGGATTGCAGGATTGACAGTTTCCTGGTTTTTTGGTGAATTTTTCCTCAGGGTATTCTACACCCCGCAGATTGCTGAATATTCCCATGTACTTAACTGGGTCATGTTGGCCGCCGCTGTGCGCTATATCTATATTTTTATTGGTACAGCTATGGCCTCTATGGAGCGCTTTGCCATTCAAACCAAGATTTATGCCTGCGGCCTGGTGGCTATGTTTGTTGCCTGTTATATTTTAATCCCCGAATATGGGGTGCTGGGAGCCGCCCAGGCAATGCTTATTGCCACACTCGTCGAGCTAGGATTATTTGTGCTGGTAGTTAAGTCACAGGTGAGGCTGGCTTTTACTTTTCCTAAAGTGAAAATGATATGAGAGTGTTACATATATTCGGCACTATGAATCGAGGCGGGGCTGAACTGCGCACTATTAGCCTAATGCCGGATATGGGAGCCAGGGATGTGGTATTTGATTATTGCGTATTGAGTGGCGAAAAAGGCGTCATGGATGAGACTATCGAGCAATATGGCGGCAGTCTGCATTATTGCAAGTTAGATGTGGCATTCGTTTTTACGTTTATCGCCTTGCTGCGTAAACACAACTATGATGCCGTGCACTCGCATGTGGCCTATGTATCAGGGTTTATTTTGCTGTTGGCTAGAATAGCCAGAGTAAAGCGTCGAATTTGTCATTTTCGTAATACCAGTGATGGTGGTGATGCTTCCCTGCTGCGCAAATTGAGAAACAAGTTGCTGCGCTTGTCTATCAAGCTCAATGCTACTCATATTCTCGGGGTATGTGCGGGGGCACTGATTGGATTTATGGGCAATCGCTGGGCTGAAAACCCCAAATGCCAGGTTATTTACAATGGCTTTGCCGCAATAGACTCAGACCCCAAGGATGATTTTTGGCGACATAAAATCAGCGATTATCAACAGCAAAAAGTGATCGTCAATGTCGCCCGTATGGATCATCAAAAAAATCATTTACGCCAAGCACATATTTTTCATCAAATTACCTTAATTCATCCTGATGTACATATGGTGTGGATAGGCAAAGAAGAAGAAAATTGTAAAAATACCATGCTGGCTTTCCTTAACGACAAGGGTATTACCCATCAAACTACCTTTATGGGACTGCAAGCCGATGTGATGCCGTTGGTAGATAATGCAGATGTCATGCTTTTTCCTTCGTTGTGGGAAGGTTTACCAGGGGGGGTGATTGAGGCCGCCAGTGTGGGATTGGCAGTGGTAGCCTCTGATTTACCCGGGGTGATTGAAATTGCCCAGCAACTACCAGTTGTCAATGTCTTACCTTTAACCGCCAGTGATCAACAGTGGGCAGAGCGTGTGGTCCTAAGTTTTTCAGATACATCAGCAAAAGCACAAGCAGTTATCCAGTTTAAAAGCAGCGAATTTCAGTTAATTAATAATGTAAATCAGTTACATGCAATATACACAGCATAAAACTGATATGAAAAAAGTCAGCGGGATTTGGATAATTGCCATGACAGGCATACTGGTCATGGCAACCTATTTTAATGTATTTGAAGCCCCAAGAGCGCTGTTAGAATCTATCACTGCGTTAAACTGGCTAGTACTCTCATTTATTCTTTACATCACTTTGCCCAAAGGAATATGGTCAATTAGTTTTATCTTTATGGCAGTGGTAGGGGTATTCCATATCGGCTTAGTATTAGCTAATTCGGTTAATGGGATCACAGATGAAGACACGCTCTATCAAATTAGTCGCTGGTTTTACAATGTTGAAACTGACAACGCTATCCATATAGTAAACCTCGCCATGATAGGTTTCGCCTTGGGGGCTATTTTGTTTTCCCGTGAGGCTAAGCCGAGTGAGGATATCGGGGCTAGTGATGTGCAATACCGTAAACGTTTGTTTCATCTTGGCGGTATTTTGCTTGGTTTTTTTGTATTGATCTTTTTTGCCATCACCACCGCCACGGGGGCGATTTCATCTTACGGGGCCTACCTAGCCGTGATGAGTAATATGCCGCTCTATGCCCTGATATTTTCTTATCTCTATTTTTTTATCGGTATCGCCCTGGTATTGGTATGTGTTGCTTATAAACCTGGGTTTGGTTATTGGTATTTTGCCATATTTACTATTTGGGCACTATTTGCCTTCAAAATTGGACTGCGGGGGGAGGTGATGTTCCCCAGCGCGGTGGCGGCATGCATGCTCGGGCGCAAGGGGCCTCCGGTGAGAGGTTATATATTGGCTATTGGCTTAATTGGCTTTTTGATTATCACCGGGATCGTTAAAAATGCTCGGGTTTCAGGAGATTATTCTGGTGATATGGGGATTAATCCTCTTAATGCCATTGCCGAAATGGGCTCAAGTTTACGGGCAGTGCAAGAGACGGTTAAGTGGCGCAAGAACGATAATTTTGAACTACTGATGGGGGGAAGTTACTGGGCGCCGTTTGAGCGACAATTCGCCTTATTTATTCCCCAATTAGAGCGTATTGATGTGGAAGAAGACGGTCGCCTGTTAAATATAGTGGTGCAAAAAAAAGCGGGACCTATTGGTTTTTCTGCCATAGGTGAAGCCTACCTGAATTTTGGCGAAAAGGGCGTGATAGTGGTGTTTTTCTTGTTCGCTTATATTATGGCCAAGCTAGATTCGTCAGCTTCTACCGTGCGCAACGATATATTAATAGGTATAGGATTATTGCCTATCTTCGTTACTGTGCGAAATAGCTTTATTCATGTTCCGGCACAGCTGGTTTTAGGCATGATACTGGCCGCACTATTTATGTATGTCACCTATAAAAAACCAGGTTTACAAGAGCCGCAATCCCACAAGGTAAAAAACTAACTATGCAAGTTGATGTCGTAATAGAGCAACGGTTTTATCGCTGTGCGAAAGGGTATTATTGGAGCGAAAATATGTTTCCCTATGCTTTTTGGTTGCGCTACCTGGACATATTTGCGCAGGTCAATATTGTTGCTCGGGTCTCCCTTATTCAGACAGCTAATCAAACATGGCAAAGAGTCGATGGTCCAAACGTAGAGTTTGTTGCTTTGCCGAGTTATATTGGTCCCTGGGGATTTGCCTTATCTCTGCCCAAGTTACATGCAAAATTGCGTGCCCGTAAAGGCGTTAATCGAGCCGTTATTTATCGGGTTCCCGGTATATTAGCTGCTCTTTACCAGGCTATTGCCATGCCGGTATCCAAACCCTATGGTGCTGAAGTGGTCGGCGATCCTGCCGATGTATTTGCCAAAGATGCCAATAGCAGCCTGCTTAGACCCGTTTTTAAGGCCTTGTTTACTACTTTGTTAAAAAAGCAATGTCGTGAAGCCGTGTCCATCGCGTACGTGACCGAACATAAGTTACAACACAGATATCCCCCAGCGGCTAACGCCATTCAAACCCATTATTCATCTATCCAGTTACTGGACGCTGATTTTAATGAGCCACATGCGCGGCAGCTCGGCGACGTGTTAAATATCGTCTGTATAGGCAACTTGGCTCAGCCATATAAAGGTTGCGACTTTATGCTGTGCGGGATAGCTGAGTTGGTCAAGCTGGGTGTTCAAGTTCATTTACGCTGGATTGGTGGCGGTGCATTACTCGAAAAGATGCAGCATTTGGCGGTGGCCTTGAGCATCGATAAACATGTGACCTTCGTCGGCAACTTAGCGACCAGAGAGGCGATTCGTGGTGAGTTAGACCGAGCTGACTTGTTTGTCTTATCCTCTCGTCAGGAAGGCTTGCCCAGAGTATTGATTGAAGCCATGGCGCGGGCTTTGGTGTGTATCGCCACCGATGTAGGCGGGGTCGACGAGTTACTGCCAGAGGACTTTATCCTCCAGCGCGACAACCTTGTACAACTGGTTGAGCGTATAACGACAGTGAACGCAATGACACTGGTACAGCGCCAAGCGCAGTCAAAACGTAATTTTTTAGTGGCGCAGCGCTATCATGACAAAAAATTACAGGTCCGGCGGCAGCTTATGTACCGCGGTGTGTTAGCCGCACAGCCGCTATGAAAGTATTACATTTACTCAAAACCGCTGTAGGCGCCAGCTGGGCCTTACGACAAACCACTGAATTGGTAAAGTTAGGGGTTGAAGTGCACCTTGCTCTACCTGATGGCCCGATGGTGAAACGTTATCAGTCAGCGGGTGTACAAGTGCACATCTTCGACCCATCCATTAATTTACGCCGGCCGTGGCGCAATATTACTCAGATAAAATTATTACGACAGTTAGTGGCCAAAGTGAAGCCTGATATCATCCACAGCCACTTTGTGGCCACGACCTTATTGATGCGTATCGCCCTTAGGCAGGATCCGACGCCGAGAATTTTTCACGTTCCCGGTCCTTTACATCTGGAGCATTGGGCGTTTCGTTATGGCGAGCTGGGCTGTGCTTCACAGCAGGATCATTGGTTGGCCTCTTGTCTGTGGACTCAAAAAGCCTATCTGTCTTACGGCATTGATCCCAGCCGCGTGGGGCTGGCATATTATGGCGTGAACGAAGAAGATTTTTGCGTTAACAGTAACCAAAACATTGATATTAAGGAACAATTAAACCTGGCTGATGATACCTTCCTACTGGGGATGGTAGCCTATTTCTATCCACCCAAACCCATTCTAGGCCAAAAACGAGGCCTCAAAGGCCATGAAGATTTAATTGATGCCATGGCAATAGTCAATAAAACCCATCCTCAGGTTAAATGTGTGTTTGTCGGGGGGGCCTGGGGAGACAGCCAGGAATATTTTGCTCAGGTCCAGGCTTATGCAGCCAAAACTGTTGGGGAAAACTGTATTTTTTTAGGTATGCGTTCGGATGTTCCCCAACTGTACCCTCAGTTTAATCTGGCAGTTCATCCCTCTCATTCTGAAAATGTCGGTGGTGCGGTGGAATCCATGTATGCGGGGGTGGCTACCCTGACCAGCGATGTGGGCGGATTTCCCGATTTGGTGGAGGACGGGGTAACCGGTTATATGGCCCCCGCGAAGCGCCCGGCGGTACTCGCACAAAAAATTATCCAGGCTATCGATCACCCTAAACAGCGCCAGGAGCAAGTGGCCAATGCCAGCGATAAAGTTGCCCAGGTGATGAATGTGCAACACAACGCCTTACAAGTTTTTGCGTTTTATCAGCAGATACAGTGTACCTATCAGCCGCACAAAAGACTTACTGGAGGCAAACATGCTTAAAAGATGGATTGATATTGTGGTGTCATTAAGTGTCTTGCTTGTCCTGTGGCCAATATTGCTGCTACTGATGTTGTTGGTCAAAGTGAAGCTAGGCTCTCCCGTGTTGTTTTCCCAGCCTCGTCCTGGCTTGAATAACAAGATATTTACCATGTACAAGTTTCGCACCATGACCGACCAAACCGATGCTAGTAGTGGGTTGCTACTGCCAGACAGTGCCCGACTCACGCCCTTTGGCTTGTTTTTACGCCACACTAGCCTGGATGAATTGCCAGGTCTGTACAATGTCTTAAAAGGGGATATGAGCCTGGTTGGGCCCAGACCGTTGCTGGTTGAATATTTACCCTTGTATAACAATCAGCAAAAACGCCGTCATGAGGTACGCCCTGGCATCACTGGCTGGGCGCAGATCAACGGACGCAACGCCTTGTCCTGGGAGCAAAAGTTCGAGCTGGATCGATGGTATGTGGATCATCGCAGCTTTCTATTAGACGTTAAAATATTATTCCTTACTTTGCTAAAGGTTCTTAGGCGTGCGGATATCAATCAAGCCGGGCAGGTAACTATGCTTAAATTTACCGGTAGCCCTCAAAGAGAGGACCGCATTGATGAATAAGCTGATTATTATTGGTGCCGGCGGCCATGGCAAAGTGGCAGCAGATTGCGCCGAGGCCAGTAGGTTATTTAGCAGTATCTCTTTTCTGGATCGTGAATTTCCTGCTATGCGCCATGTGGCGCACTGGCCAGTAATAGGCACACCAGAACAAGCCCGGCAAAAAACAGATAGCGATACATTATTTTTCGTGGCGATCGGTGATAACCATACACGCGCCAGGGTGACATTGGACATGCAGCGCCAGCATTTATCCTTGACCAAATTGATCCATCCATCTGCCGTGATCAGCCCTCATGCAGTGATTGGCCTGGGTACCCTGGTGTGCGCCCACGCTACGGTGAATATCGCCGCCAATATAGGTCAAGGTTGCATTATCAATACGGCGAGCAGCATAGATCATGACTGTAATATTGGTGACTTTGTGCATATTGCACCGGGGAGTCGGTTGGCGGGTATAGTCAGTGTGGGAGCCCGCAGTTTTTTGGGCATTGCCAGTGCGGTTATTCAGGGACGAACTATTGGTAACAACAGCATTCTGGGTGCTGGCTCAACGCTACTGGATGACCTGGGCGATTCGGTTGTGGCAGTCGGTTCACCAGCAAAAATTATAAAAACAATAACTAAATAAGTACACGATAAAAGAGGAAAGACCCTATGTTAAACGGTCCATTTTCACCCTGGCCTTCTTATGATGATGCAGAAAAACAAGCGGTATTAGAGGTCATGAACTCCAATCAGGTGAACTACTGGACAGGGCACCAAGGACGGGATTTTGAAAATTCCTTTGCCGCTTATACCCAGTGCCAACACGCAGTAGCGGTAGCAAATGGCACAGTGGCGCTGGATCTAGCCTGGCAAGCCCTGGCAATGCCTGCAGGTTCAGAGGTGATAGTAACCCCCCGCACGTTTTTAGCCTCGGTGTCATCCATTGTGCTGGCAGGTCTGGTACCTGTATTTGCCGATGTGGATACCGAGAACCAAAATATAACCGCTGACAGTATTCAGGCCAAAATCACTCCTCAAACCCGAGCCATTTTGTGTGTTCACCTCGCGGGGTGGCCCTGTGAAATGGATGAAATCAACCAGCTCGCCGCCAGTCATGATTTATATGTGGTGGAAGATTGCGCCCAGGCCCACGGTGCTAAATACAAAGGACGATCCGTTGGCAGTCTGGGAGATATAGCTGCCTGGTCCTTTTGTCAGGATAAAATAATGACCACAGCCGGAGAGGGCGGCATGGTGACCACCAATAACAAAGAGCTGTGGCAGAAAGTGTGGGCTTTTAAAGATCATGGTAAGTCATGGTCGGCAATCTATGAACAACAACACCCGCCAGGGTTTCGGTGGGTGCATGACTCATTTGGCACCAATTGGCGTATGACGGAAATTCAGGCCGCTGTGGGTTTGCAACAACTGCAAAAAATGCCTGACTGGTCGCTGACCCGCAGCCACTACGCACAGCAGATATTCGCCACAGCTGAAGAATGTTTAGCCTTACATGTACCGGCTATTCCTGAGCATATCCAGCATGCTTTTTATAAATGTTATGTGTTTGTAAAACCGGAAAGATTACATCAGGGTTGGGATCGCGATCGAATAATAGAGGAAATAAACGCGTTGCAGGTGCCCTGTTTTTCTGGCTCCTGTTCCGAGGTGTATAACGAAAAAGCTTTCGATAATACCGATTTTCGTCCGGTAAACAGCCTGACCAACGCTAAAGTTTTGGGTCAGGTGTCGTTGATGTTTCTGGTTCACCCTACGTTAACTCAAGGGGAAATCACCCTTACCTGCGATGCTATTTGCCAGGTACTGAATAAGGCCAGCAAGGTATGAATCTCGATCATCTTTTTGCGATTAATCCGCGGATCAAGTTCTTGCTTTCCATCAGTTGGGATATAGGGTCTATTTTTCTTAGCCTGATTATCGCTTATTGGTTGCGAATAGGTATCGAAGCATGGCATTTTGATATCGAGGAGTGGTCAATACTGCTGCTCAATACTGTCTTTGTTATCAGTCTGCTGACGTTTTTTGGTCACTATAAACAGATGATCCGCTACCTGGATATTCGGGCGGTGTATCTGATTTTTATTGCATTGAGTTTTTCCGTAATGTATTTGTTTGCTGCCGCCTATGCCTTACGGGGGTTTGTGCCAATCACCGTGCCTTTTATCTATCTGACCTTGTCGATGTTCTTAATTGTGGCCCCCCGTTTACTGATCCAAACCACGGCACAATCCCAGAACTACAAAGTACGAGAAAAATGCATTATTTTTGGCGCCTCCCAAGCGGGACGAACGTTAGCTCAATCTCTGTGTTTGGGTAATGATTTATTACCCATAGCTTTTATCGATGACAAAAAGCTGTTTCAGGGAAAGCAGATCATGGGTTTGCCAGTGCATAGCCGCAACGCTATTCCGGAGTTGGTTAAAAAATACGGGGTCAATAAGATGTTGCTCGCGGTGCATAACACCTCCCATATGCGACGCAAAGAACTGATAGCGGAACTAGAACCTTTTGCCATCGAACTGTTAAGTATTCCCAACATACAGGACATATTATCCGGCAAGCGTAAAATTGATGAGCTGCGAGAAATCAAGATCGAAGAACTCCTCGGCCGTGAGCCGGTCCCACCCGTTGCCGAATTGTTGGACATCAACATTCGTAACAAACGGGTGATGGTTACCGGAGCCGGAGGATCAATCGGCAGCGAACTGTGTCGGCAAATAGTCAAATCCGGGCCCAAAACCCTGGTGTTGTTCGAGCTTTCTGAATACAACCTGTACCAAATTGAAAATGAATTAAGCAACCAATTTCCAGCTATAGATTTTGTTGCCGTACTTGCGAGTATTCAAGATAATGAGGTGGTTCGTTCGGTTATTGAGGACAACCAAATACAGACTATATATCACGCTGCGGCCTATAAACATGTGCCCATGGTGGAGTCGAATCCGTTAGCGGGTTTACGTAACAATGTGTTTGGCACATCCAATGTGGCTATGGCAGCAATGGCCTTTGATGTTGAGAAATTTGTTTTAATTTCGACGGATAAAGCCGTGCGCCCCACCAACGTGATGGGGGCCACAAAGCGTTTTGCCGAATTGTTTATCCAGGGGATCGCCGATTTACACTCAGATACCCAGTTTGCCATAGTGCGTTTTGGTAATGTGCTTGGCTCATCGGGTTCGGTGGTGCCGCTATTTACCAAACAGATCGCGGCCGGTGGGCCTCTGACCGTTACTCATCCGGATATTACCCGATTTTTTATGACGATCCCCGAGGCAGCGCAACTGGTTATTCAAGCCGGAGCCATGGGGTCCAAGGGCGAGGTGTTTGTACTGGACATGGGCGAGTCGGTAAAAATTGTGGATTTGGCGCAAAAGATGGCTCACCTGATGGGACATAGTTTAAAAACCCAAACAAATCCTGAGGGCAGCATCGAGCTTAAATTCACCGGACTGCGTCCAGGTGAAAAATTGTATGAAGAATTGTTGATTGACGATGCCGATACCGTAACCCGACACCCGAGAATTTTGGGTGCTGATGAGGCTAAACTACCCTTTGAAGAGGTTGTAATGTTACTCGATGAATTGAATTTTTCGTTAATTCAACATGATGCCGTAAACGCTAAGGCTATCTTAATTCAAGCACCCCTGGCCTATGCACCGGCAAGTCATTCAGCCTAGGGGGTTAGGTAAATGAATATCAGGCCGATAAGCTTAGTGGAAAGCTAAAAAATAGTATTTGGGCCGCAGGCTATTGTTCGTTATAAAACCTCCCGACAACGGGGCGGGTAAGCGTTATATGCCACCTGCCATCGTTAATAAGGCTAAATTTAATTGTTGTTAAGAAGTTTATTGCTGTGTATGGCTTTGCTCGCTTGTACTAAAAGTACCGCCCTGGAGGAACAGTTTTATATAGATACCGGGGACGTTATCGTTATAGATGTGTATAACGAGCGGGATTTAAACGTCAAAGCACGTATTGATAAAACCGGTGAGGTAAAGCTGCCGTTGATCGGTAGGGTTAATGTTATAGGCAAAACCTCCCGTGAACTGGCTGATGAACTGGAACATGCCTATCTGGACGGGTATTTAGTGGCACCTAATGTCAGTGTAGTGATTGAGACGTTTCGTCC
>Ga0307488_10004435_pt1 | contig 11702 bp, 13 predicted proteins | sample SB02metaG_FD_202248 | JGI IMG/M metagenome (GOLD analysis project Ga0307488, IMG submission 202248) | Sea-ice brine microbial communities from Beaufort Sea near Barrow, Alaska, United States - SB 0.2 | ecosystem: Environmental > Aquatic > Marine > Coastal | place: USA: Alaska | collected...
GCGTCACGCCGGATGCATGGGTCGTCGACGACGGCATCAAGAAGTACATCGCCGGCGTGCGTCGCGAGAACTTCGACTATTACCTGAAAGGCCCCGCGGGCCCCGCTCTGTACGACTCGCAGTTGGGTCTGGGCAACCCCAAGATGCTCGACGCCCAGGCGAACACGCTCATCTTCGAGTGCAAGTAGTTCAACTTGCCCAACAACGACGACCCCGTCAACATCATGAGCCGGCGGCGCACCATCGGCGAATATGTCGTATCCTTCCCGCACATCGATTTTTCCTCGACCAAGAAATACTCCAGTGCCTTTCGCGACATCCTCATCTACGACGAGGACCGCCATGGGTTTAAAAAAATCAGCATCATGGAGGGTCTGAAGCACTGCATGCGCTTCGACCCCCGTTCCGGAGAGCTCGACTTTCACGATTTCGACAGGGGCCCGGACATGTTCATGAAAACCGACCCGCGCAACAAGCAAAATACCCCTATGGAGTACCTCGGCGAGATGACACCCGCGAATCTGCCCGACCAGGCGGTGCGCGACTGGACCATGTCCGTTGTCGCAGGTCTCGAAAACGAAGTCGAGACCGCGCGCGATATCCAAGTCATGAGGAGGCTCGTCGAAACACTCGAGGCGGCGCCCGAGAATAGCGCGGCGACGATCGGCTACTTCAAGTACGTTCACGCGGCATACACGTGCGGGACTGGTGTAGGTGGCGTGAACAGCGGAGGCGCTAAGCTGTTCAACCTCACCACCGGCATGCTTGCTCTCCCGGTCATGGGCGGCGCGATGATGACGACAGCGTCTCAACTGATTAAAGGTAGAGCGTCAACCGAAGATACTGACGCTTTCAAGGATATGTTCTCGCTCACGGGCGAGGCACAGTTCATTCCCTACGGATACGGCAGCCACGTCGGCATCGCCGAGCTCGCGAACCCAAAGTACAAGAAGACCTATCCTAAGTTGCACCTCGAGGCGGAGCAGGCCATGCGCGGGTTCACCTCGCTCGTGCAGCGTCTCGAGGGTGTGTGCTACGACAACCTCTTCATGCGGTCTCGTGCGGCGCCTTTCTTTTACAAGCAGAAGAACGTGTCGGCGGCCGTGTTCGCGAACCTCATCCATGAGCGCGTCCCACCTATCGTCGTCACAGCCCATCTCCAACCAATGCTCGAACCATTCGATTTCTCGACGCACGGTCCTGAGACATATGGCGTTGACGGAGAAATGGATTATGACATCTCGAGGCTCAAACAAGGCGAATCCGATACGGAAGACCTGCGCGAGCTCTACAAAGTGACGCTCAACCCCGCTGTGTGGGACCCGAATTTGGTCGTCGGCGAAGGAGACAACGACGAAGAGAAGGAAGCTAACCGCAAGACCAAGGTGCAGCACACCAACACGGTCACCAACGCCGCCGTCGATCGGGTGATGAGCGCAAGCATGCTGCTGACTAATGTGTTTCGCCTCTCTCTTTTCCAACACATCAAGACGTTCATCCGCATCGCCCAGAAAAAAATGAAATCGGGGGAAGACATGTCGGCCATATGGGAGAAGCTGTACGAGTTTATCATGCAAAAAATGCCCGCCTATGACAAGTTCCACCTCTCTAGAGCGCTCGGTCACCTTCCTAGTAGCCCTGATGATGTCGACACCAGATGCCATACTGATTTGGATCACTTTATTCTGCGACTCGAGAGGATCAAGCGAAAGGGTCCAGAGACTTTCGGCCCTCTCCTTACGCATAATAATCGATCGCAACAGCAGTCCGTGATCACCCAGCTGACGTGCTCTGCGGCTCTCAGTGGATACCTGAAATCATATCATGCGGTTACCGGCGATTCCACAGACGAAACGATCAGTAACTTCTCATCGTACGATGACTTTGAGAAGGGCCCCGACGGTCTGGCTAACATTGTTGACCCGAACCAGCCGAGCGGCGCACCGGGGAGCTCCATGGGAATGATCGGAGCTGGCGAAATGCAAGGTGAAATGCTTGGTTTTTGGGGCAACAAGGCCGACGACCCGAACGCGTCGGACGCGGCGAACCGTCAGAACCGATTCGGTATCAAGCGCAAGATGGGCGGTGGCGCGGATGTTTCGTTCGCGACGAAGGACACATGGAATCCACAGTGGCTGGACGGCAAACTTCAAGACCGAATCGATGGGTGCAAGAGTATCTTCACCAACTCACTTCACCGTGCGGTCAGCATGGCGCTCCTCGGGTGTCCGATCACCTATCACGCGCTTTCACACTTCATCCAGTCCAATGTCGTGTTCCCCTTTAACATGATCTACTCGCGGCCATACATGACATACGACATGTCCACCGGCGTATGCATGAAGGTCGGCCCCAGCACCGGCGAGACGCTCATCGGCCACGCTGACTTCTAGCTGGGCGACAACGTGGTGCAGAAGCTGCACTACGGTAATTTTACGTTCTACTCGAAGAGCGTGGTGTATACACAGCAAAATGTCTATCTCGCGGAAGATATGTTCAGCACTGGGTACATCGGTGGCAGTGGGAGCGAATTCTTCTCCAGTTATCAGGACATGGAGGACGACAACAACGGCGTCATGGCGCGGCATAAGAGCCTCTTCGCCATGATCGCGCCGTACACAGACGTGGAGTACAACAACCCCATAGACATCACCGGGCGGTATTCAGGCGACTCGGCGGCGCTGAACGTGGATGAACGGCAACACTTCGCGACCGCGCCCTTCTACTCCAAACTGTGGAACTGGGGGTCTCAGGGCCAGGTTCCTCCGGGGAGGAGTAAGTTCGAGCAGCCGGACGCCGCTCAGAACACAGTTTGCTTTCAGGGACACCAGTCAATGTACAACCCTCAGACGAGCATGTACGACGTGGTCATCAAAAACACGGGGCACTGGGGTGATCGTGTTTATCCTGGTTGCGGGAGGGTGCGCAAGGGTATGCAGAAGGAATTGGCGGCTCCAAATTATAACAACATTTATGGCGGGGGTGGGGCGATGACAGGGATGACCATGTGATAGCGGCTTTTTTATGACAAATTTGAGGCAGTGTGGCCCTATAGCGTTTTTTTTCGAATAATGAAAAAATACCATCAGACAGCATCGCCAACAAAATCACCTCCGGCACATGTCTCGGCCTTCTCGACAGGCGCGGGTTTTGCGTTTCCTTTCCCATGCTTTTTGGAGTGTCTTCGCGCCCGAGTTCTTCACTGCGATGTCGTACACGTTATCATCCCCCCTCAATCTGTTTTTTATGGCCAGCATGAAGCACCCTCCCAAGCTCCACGCTTCGGCGCGCGCAAACCTCCTGGATGCCTCGACCGCAAGTTCGTGCATGCCCCACTCTCCGACGATCTTCAGTGTAGCCGCCACCATGTAGTCCTTCCTCTCGAACAGCACCCCCGCCCAGTAGGTGGCTCTTTTACCAACCATAGATTTTTGAAGATCCTTCTATATATTTGTGAGTGGACTGTTTCTATCACGAAACACGTTATAAAAGCGATCGGCGGGCCGTTATGGCGGTCGCTCCTTTCACAGTTCACAATTAAATGGATCTGTCCATCGCTAATTTTTTCGTTTTCAAACAATATGCATTTAAACGTTTTGAAGGACGACGAGCGGTTTATGCCGAATCCCTCAGCATTGGTGCACATGCTCTCCAAGAGATGCGCGCAACTTATGGACGGTCGCGGGAATATGGCGGACGACATTAGCGCTACGCGAGGTCGCTACATGATCGCTCTCCTTAATGTCAGGAAGAACGCCGTCGAGGCGGTCAGTGACGCCAACAGCATGCGAAAACTTGGTTGCGATGCGGATTCGGAGCGATTCGCTAACGTGTGCCCCCGCGCTTACCGCTACGCCTCAATGGATTTCTCTCCTGAGATCGGATTCGTGAAAGCCGTCGCCAGAGTGAACGCGTTCGCCTTGAGGGCTGCTGTGTACCGTATGGTCACAAACTTCAGCGTCAATGGCATCGTTGGACACAACGCTAACCCAGCGATCGACTGTCTAGCGCACTGCTTCATGATGGGCACCTTCGCCTCCGCCCTGAGTTCCGCACTCGCGCGATACCCGCAGTACCCGCAGTACCCGCAATACCCGTGGCACCCCGAGTTCCCGTGGGTCCCGCGATACTCGCAGTACCCGTGTATCCCACAGTACCCGTTGGTACCGGTATCAAATGATTCGCTTGAATCAAAGGACCCGAAAGAGCCACACGAGCCACAAGAGCCACAAGAGCCACAAGTCCCACAAGACCCACAAGAGCCACAAGAGCCACAGGAGCCACAAGAGCCACAAGAGCCACAAGACCCACAAGACCCACAAGACCCACAAGACCCACAAGACCCACAAGACCCACAAGACCCACAAGAGCCAGGAGAGCCAGGAGAGCCAGGAGAGCCACAAGGACCAGGAGAGTCACACGAGCCACAGGAGCCAAGAGCGTCGCGGACGGTTTTTGTGAATGAGTTTGGATGGGATGAGGCGTACACACTCGTCTTCAATTACATGGCGTCCCGTCTTTCAGGCGAGGAAGAGACGTTGGAATTTATGGATTGTTTTTTTAATATCTTAATACAGAAATAATTCCGTGATGCATCTGACGCAACAGAAAGTGCCCCATTCTGTTTCGCGCTCCGACTATTCGTTGCCTCGAAACGCGCTCCGGTCACCAATACGTATAAATCAGAGCCGCGATCGACCAGTCATCCACGATGTCTCGTCATCGTCATAAGGCTGGTGCTCTCACACCGCCTCTAAAAGATTGGTCTCCAGTTTCGACGAATTACGCGGCCGGCCGGCCGAGTGGAAGCGGGCTTGCGGCGTACTACGTGCTCTCGGAGGTGGACGCGTTCATATGGAACGTCAAGTATACCGGTGTCTACGCCTATCCGAACGCTACACTGCAAAGCAAGATGTGCGCGTACGAGCCCACGACGGACTCGGGGTCGGACACGGCGGACACAGGGAAATACATGGTCTTGATCGTGAAGAGGAAAGAAAATGAGATCGTCAAGAAGTTCATGCGCGATCCGTCGCTAGAGGTGCTCTGTAGGCCTTTCAGTAGCAAACTTATTAGTGCGATGGCGGTGAACGCCTCGGTCGCCGCTAGAAGGCAACGGATCCGAGCTGCATCTTGAGAGTGTCGAGGTTCACGAAAGTCTTAGCGTAGCCCGTGTTTTTCATCCGTCTAGCCATGTCCTCCATGATTACTTGATAACTCCCAAACATAGCGTCCACCCTGGTATAGGTGTGAACGAATCCAGACAAATACAATTTCAATCGCACCCCGTCTCTCACATAAAAGCGCGTCTGGAAGTGCGGGCACGCGATGCTGAAGGACGGGCGATTGGTCACCGTGCCGTCCTGATTGACCTCCCAGCTTTGGCAGAACGACACCACACCGAGACCGGTGTGGCTGAAATCTGGCGCTTCGGCGCAGTAGTGTAAAATGTCCCGCATCGCCTTATGGTCCCTCGACAGCATCGTACCCTTAATGTTCATGTGCTTGACCGTCTCAGACAGCAGTTTGAGCACGTGCGTGTCCCTAAAGTTTAGAAAATCGACGAGCATTTCATGCACGCGGTTTATGTCCTTGACCTGGATTGACTTCCATAGCGACTGCCGCGCGAACTCGTTGAGCTTACCTTGAAACAGATTGATTCGGAGGGTACCGTATATGCTCTCGTGGAATGTTCTCAAAACGCCAATCAGTCCCATAGAATTGCCATGATACGGGGCGTCTGCGAGGTCTCGGATGAAGGCGAACGGGCCCACGTCACCGTCGTTTCCCAAGAGGATGGCCTGTACGCCGTTGAAGCTGCCGCGGGTAAAGAAAGGCGATTTCGCCAAGATGTTTTCCACTGCGGTGGGAACTGGTCCCGCTTCCGACTTCGGGCCGTCCCGACGGCCTTTTACGTACACGGCAGATTTAATGGTGAAGAACGGGTTCGTGACCGCGATGCGGCCACGGTCACATAGCGCGCCAACCTGTGCTAAACTAGGACAGTAGCTCAGTTCCTGGATAGCGCGTGCGTCCATGGATTGTATGCGCTCGTCGATTGACATAATCGCCGCCGGCGTCCGCCGCGCGGTGCTTCCGTGTGTCGCGAGGCCCAGTGCATTTTTTAAAGCAGGTAAAGATGGCCGGCTTCTGAGCTCCGGAAGCGGTGGGTCGCTCGCGTCGGGAAGGCCGTGGTATTCCGCCACACTGCGTCGCTTCGTTCTCCATGTCTGTGCGAAATAATTCGCATTATCATCCATCTGTGCCAGACATCCCCTCGAAAATCATATGCATAAGTATTGCTAAGCGTACTATATAACAAATTTCGTAATGTCTCTCGGTCTCGGAAAGATGACGCTCGACACGGTCCCGGGCTCCACACGCGCACTGGAATCGACCGTGAAGAGCCTCGCGCAGCTCGAAATCATCTCGGCCGCGCTGAGTAGCTTGAACGACATGAAGGTGACCGGACATATTGCGACACAGCAATACAACGATGTCATGGCGGTCATCGTAGCGCTCACGATGGTGTAGATACGCGATGGTGTCGATGCAATCTCTATTTGGTATCGACACGTTTTTGATATGATTTTGGTATGTTTTTTTCCGCGATAGAAAGCTCGGAAAGTCGCACGAGTCCTCACTCTTCACTGCCTCCTCTCGAAAACCCCGATCTCTCTCTTCTTTCGATATGGACGCTTCCAACTCTCCTTGCATGTCCACGCGCGCGCAAGTCGTCAAGCGCAAGGGCACCATGGCCGATACCAGGGGGGCGGTCGCGAAGTGGGCAAAGCACAAGCAGCGCGTCACGCGTTCCGCACCCGGTGCGAGCTTCATCGCGGCGCTCAACATCTCGCACGACGAGGAGCGGGAGCAGTGGCGCGCCGCCGTGGCCAAGGCGGTGAAACAGCGCGACGCCGCCAAGCTCAAGGCCAAGGACGAGCATGCCTCGGACATACAGAGCCTCACCGAGAAGTATGTCGACTGCGCGGTGAAGCTGCGCAAGGAGGACGCCGCCAAGATCCGCGAGCTGACCGAGCAAGTGTCCAACGAGCAGATCACCAACCGTCAGCTCTTCTTCTCCGCCGCCGACATGGGCGTCGAGAACCGCGAGCTCAGCGCTGAGAAGCTCACGCTGACCGCCAAGATCAGCGAGCTCTCAAGCACCAACAGTCAGCTGACCGAGGAGCTGAGCGCCGGACAGGTGACCAAGGACCAGCTCTTCGCGTCCTCCGCCGACGTGGGCATCAAGAACGGCGAGCTCTCCGCCGAGATGGCCAGACTGACCTCTGAGCTGGCCACCGAGCAGGCCGCTACGCGCCGCCTCAAGGCCTCCAACTACTGCCTCACCATCAACACCGGCGAGCTCACCGCTGAGGTCGCCCTGCTGCAGGGTACCAACGACGGCCTCGCCGAGATGTACGAGGACATCGAGAAGCAGACGGGCGATGACATCACAAGCCTTCGCCAGCAAAACGCTGACTTCTGCGAGGACTTGGAGCAGTGGGACGAGCAGCTCGTGGAAGTCACCCGGCAGAGAGACGTGGCCGTGGAGCGTGAGCGCGCGGCGTCACTCACGTTCCAGCAGACGGTTGCGAACCAGAGCGGAGAGCTCGTGGCGGCCAAGGTGCTCGCCGAGACTGTCAAGATGCAGGTGCGCACTGACCGCGCTTTGGATGTCGAGACCATCGCGGCGTTGCGGGCGAGGGTGGAGAATCTGGAGTGGGAAGCAGAGAACTGGGTCATGCACCCGGCCTCGTTCTAGATAGTTTTATTTTACATTTTGTAATTTACTAATATTGTAACACGTCGTGTGCCTATAAAAAGAGACGCGCTCGCGCACGGCCAACCCGCATCTCGTCTCCCCCAAAATGGCGAAAGGGCATCATCACGAGCGCACCCATACGTCCGCCCCGGCGCCTAACAGCTTTGAAAACGGCGATGTTGGCGTGAAAACGGCGTATAACGGGCCTAACTCTGATTACCGGGAGAAGCATCGGGAAACCCTGTGTTTGAGCGACTGTAATATGAAGATTGAGGGCTGTGAACACAGCGCGGCAGACTGCATGAAGCGATACATATTGACACTGTGTTGTTGCGGGCAAAACCTAGCACACCTGCGCGAGCTGCACGGCTTGCGCGACCACAACGGCCACGACGGGAAGAAAGGCCACCGCCCACACCACGTCCACCACGAGCACCACGTCCGCCCCGGAATGGAATAGCAACGGTGGAGCGCATGAGAGCCACTACGACGACGACGACTACTGCGGACACGATGTTTAAATAGCTTGTGATACAATCGCACTAGACGCACTAGACGCATTAGGGCCCCTAGGGGCTCTGTGGGCTCTAGGCGACCGCGGGAATGTCGATAATTTGTTCGATGTAAGATGAACCGATTTTGAACTCAGACTTGATTTGTTGCCCGGCGTACTCCACGATCTTTGTCCCATCCACACGCACTACCACAGCAACGGCGTCACCTTCCTTTACAATTGGAAAGGAGGCACCGCCCTGCACATCTGGCTCGCCTGTCATTTTGGAGCCCGTCCAGAACTGGGTGCCCGTGCCGAACCACCACCAGTGAGGCCCGTCGGCGTCCCAGTTGAGTCGGTAGCGCAGCATTTTGGGATTCGTAGGGCGATTGATCATGAGGTAGTAGTCGATGGAAGAGCTCGAGTCGGTGAAGTTGTCACGCATGGGGATGACCTCGTACTCGCCACCACCTATGTCGTAGGATGGACCAGGTGACCACTTCGTCAGTGAGTTCAGGTTACCCCAGTAGAAGGGCACGGTGGCGCTAGGCTCAATCCATTCATCCGGGACGTTGACGCCGAACCAAACCGCGTCAGAATCTTCTTCGATGTCCGTGTAGTGCGCGGTGGCCGCCACGGCGGTCGGCAACGGCATGCTTCCATTCGGGGCGCCGACCCCCTTCTTGGTCCAGCGCGGCGGCCCGTTGAGCGCTTTATGGATTGCGTTGAGCGTGCTATTTGGGGCATTGGCGATCTTGATGGTCTATGACATATGGACCGGGTGGCCCGCGGAGAGCGCGAGGGCTCCCGCCACCAGGGCGAGCGCGAACAGGAGACGCATCGCGTGCACAGTAGGGGGGGTCAGGCGGTTTCCTTGCTTGAGAGCTTTCGTATATATAGTCGATGGATGCATGCAGGATACTGGTCCGCACCCCTGTGTATCAGTGGGGCGGCGCGAAGTTCGCGTCGCCCCAAATGTGCCCACCCGAACCTCCACACGCTGCAAATCGTGCGCGCAAGTACCATAAGACCTTCACCGGCTCGCAGATGAAGGGCGTCAAGCAACTCGAAAATAACATGACACAGATATGCCAGGAATTCCAATTGAACATCGAGCTCGCGAACATCAAGGGGCGGGTCTACGATATCCCGTACATCGGCTACGGCACGCGCCACACCGCGGCGTTGGCCATCGGAACGTGGTTCCACACGCACCGCGCACATTTCGCCCAGCGAGAGATTCAGGACGTGTGTGATGTGCTCTTCACGATTCAAGCCCAATCGGCCGAAGATCCAGTGACCATGATTGAGTCCGCGGACGCGGACGACACCATGAATATCATTGAATCGTGGGTCCATCTCACGCGGATATACCGATTGTGCTTGCGCGAGGCACGATGGTTGAAAGAGATGGCGCTCGACGTGTCGGAGCCTACGTTCGTCGTGTACCCCCCTGTACTTCTGCTGAAAATAGAAACCATCGTGATATAATGGTTTAGTATAAAACAAGCGCACATATAAAACAAGTAGCATGTAAAAGGGCACCATGTCATCAAACAGTGTAAAAACGTTGACCACGGCGATGTCCCTTGACTGTTTAAAGAGCATACATACGCTCGACAAATACCGAAAGATAGCGTGGGATGAGCTAAAGGTGACTAGGGCGCTCATCGGCAAAGGCCAAATCGGCGGTGCGCCGTTCCCCTACCTGGCCGGTGGGCGTCCGAACGGCGGCGTGATTAACACGCTCCACGCCGCGGCCTCCACCCTGGACGCATGGTTCTGTCGACACAGTGGATGCTGGCACCTATCTGGAGTATCGGACGCCCGGAAAATACTCCAGGTCATAAAAAACACAGCTGACAGCAACGTCGTCGTGACGGACCCATACGAAGGTGAAGATGACTCGCAATACTACGTGCGCGAGTGGATCCAGGTCATGCTTTTGTTCGGCGTCGCAGTGCGCGAGAGCCGGGTGCTGCGAACGTCCGGCCACGTAGTTGCGGCTCCCGACTTTATGATCCATCCGCCACGTCGTCTGCGGGCCTTAAAAAACGGACTTTTGAAATGATTTTTGATATTCCACACATGTTTTTCATTCTGATCTTTGACTAATGTGTTTTGATCCAATCTATATTTTTCTTAAACTAAACTACCCTAGTTTGATAGACTAGTTCTATATAGCTTCTTCGAACTCAACGTTGATCAGCTTGTCTCTGGTACGCACTAACAAGTAGAGCAGCGCGGAGAGCGAGATCTTCGACGAGAGCGACAGGATAGAATACCACATTTCCACCGCGTTGTACTTCAGAGCGGTGTCCTCGTCATTCAGTTTCCGATACAGATATTTGTTTTCGCACATGTTAGCGTTCAAATGCACCGTTTGCAGGATGCCGAAACTGCTGAAGAACGTGAACATGACGAAATACGTCGGGCAGATGACCGCGAGCACGGAATCCGGTGGTGGTGTCGCGGCACGGTTCATGCCGAGGACGAACGTGAACGTGATGACCCCCCAAACGAGGATAAACGTGAGCCATCCACAAACGTGCGGTAGCGACACCGGTCGCATACGGTAGTGCACTTCGGTAAAGTGCCCGAACGCCATGAGCGCGGATGTGGAGATTCCCAGTAACGCGAGCGTGGCGACGTCAGGCTGGCCCAGGATGGCGGCGATCACAACGACCATCAGCGGTGCAGACAGCGCGTACTCCAGCCATCTGAGCGGGTTCCGACCCAGTATGCGTTGGCCGTGATAGTACCGCTGTAAGGGTCCATCGAAGAGCACGGTGAATTGCCATGCGAAGCTCAAGAAATGCGACCCCGTGATCAGTCCGGCCAAGGACAAATCTGGAAGTACCGTCAGCATGGCATGTTCCACCGCTAGATAGCAGTTCCCCTGTCGGCAGTTGTCGCCGTGTTGACCAAGGGCGTTACGCTCCTTCCACGCGACGTAGCTCGTCGTCACTGGCACCTTTACGTCGCTATCATCGACGATGATGAAGAGTGCCGCGGTAAAGTGTGCGACACACACCCATAGATTGGCATGCCACAAGGCTTCGTCGGTCAGGGCACTCACGCCAAGGAACTTCCATTCGCCCATGTCTGCTCATTTAAACCACTGTACGAACCTTCATTTATACGGATGAGTATACTGACACGAGTATATATTGTGACGACGAGAGATCGGCATACCGCAGTAAAACCCGTGGTATACCGCAACGCCAAAATGAAGCTCTGGCACATGTTCCTCGCACTTTTCGCGCTCTGGATGTCGGTCGTCGGGTCAATGGCGCACGATTCGGATGTTGGGTACACGATGAAGGTGAAGGAGACCATGGACGACCCGCCCGGCGTCAACGACGTCACCCCGCAAGAGCGCGCCGAGGTCATCCAGGCGTTCAACGACAACCTGGTCACCGCCGAGCTTCGCAAGTAAAATTG
>Ga0307488_10004436_pt1 | contig 11695 bp, 19 predicted proteins | sample SB02metaG_FD_202248 | JGI IMG/M metagenome (GOLD analysis project Ga0307488, IMG submission 202248) | Sea-ice brine microbial communities from Beaufort Sea near Barrow, Alaska, United States - SB 0.2 | ecosystem: Environmental > Aquatic > Marine > Coastal | place: USA: Alaska | collected...
GCAAGTAGAAGTATTAAAAGAAGTGTTAACTCGTAGATGATATATGATGAGTAGACACAAACAATTTATTAATTAAAATCAGTTAAAATCATGGAAACATTAACAAAAGCAAAGAAAGTATTAAAAAATAGAGAAATAGCAATACTATCTTTAGAAAGGAAACTAAATAGTGCTAACTCATTAACCAGAACAGTACTAGAGGCTTTAATAAAATCAATAGGTTATGGAGATGTAATGAGTTCATCTCAAACACAGGCTATTAAACAAGAAACAGCAGACTTGTGTGAGAGTATTGATTTTCATGTGAATGGTTTAGATAGAGCAGTAGAACTAGAATAAGAAATATAGTAGTCAACAAGAGTGCGTAAGTATAAGCCACTGTACTCTTGTTCTCTACAAAAATAGCAAGTTCCACTTGTTATATAAATAATAGGTACTTAACAGCCGGTCACAAGCAATAATGCTTTGTGATAACCTGGTATAAGACTAGGGTTAACACTAGTGCGAATACATCACAAACCTAGGTGTGGTGTAACCTATTATTTTATTTATTAATTTAAAAAATGTAAAGATATGTCAAATCACATTGAAACAGTAATGTTTGCTAAATCACTAGACTTTACACAAAATAACTTTGATGCAATAAAAGAATATCTAATATCTACATTAGTAGAACTTGAAAAAGTTAAAAAAGAATTAGAGTATGCTAACAAAACACTTGACTGCAACCATATTATGTTTAGTCCAGATGAAGGAGATGAGTATATGGAAACTATAGAAGAAGTAATATAAAAAGACTAACAAATCCGTCCGTTATAACCTACTTTGATAGAGTTATAAGATGTGATATAGTCTTTTATAACATAAAATATTCACTAAACTAAAACATTAAAATGAAAGACTCACAATTTGAGATAGCAGGAATGTTACAAGATAACCAAGATACTATCTATGAACTAAAAGAAGAATTAAAGAGATACAAACTATTCTGCACACATACTTGTAATGAAGATGAAAATCTAAGGAACAGAGTAATAGAAAGAGTAAAGAAAGAATTAGAAATTGTAGATAATACAATAACTTGGGGATAATGCTTGTGTTCATCACAATCAAAAACACTTTCTATACTTAGCAATGCTAACACAATAAACACAAGGTTGATGATATACCTTTTTGAAATCATCACAATAATCCATTTAAAACCAATTAAATAAAATGGCAAATGTAACTAATAGTGGAAGTTTATCCACTCTAAAAATAAACGACACACTCTTACTTGGAGTACAAAAAACTCAAGTTGAGGGTAAATATCAAGCAATATTTGTAGAAAAACTTATTCGTCCTAATGCTTTAATAGAAGATGATGTAGTTAATGATATGAATGTAGGCGATGATAGATTTGGAAGTACAGGAAGTTTAACTTACATCTACAATGGATGTACTGCAGGTTTCTTTAAGACTACCTTAGGTATGGATGTAGATATTGAGAATGCTGATTTTACTGATGTTACAACAAAGTCAGGTAAAGTAAAGTCTCAACTTACTTTAAATATCTTAAACCCTGTTAATCTAGCAGAAGATAGTCCATCAAGTGGTAAACGCCTTAGAGTTAAATTAGTAGAAACTATAACACCTAAGCAAAATACTGTTGATAATAATAAGCCTAAGATAAATCCGTCAACAGGAGAAATCTTGCATAAAGACGGAATGCCTATTTATTCAGAGCATAGAATGATTTATAGTTCTGAAGTAGGTAATATAGACAGTCACATCTTAATTGCACACAATAAAGTAACTGCAACTAGTGATGTCACTAAAAAGGCTAAAGAAGTTTCAATGATATAGTAGTTAATTAATTAAAAGAGAGAATAGCCCAAACCATCCGGGTTGTTCTCTTTTTTTTCTTATTAACTCAATGATAAAACAATCACGAACTGCAACAAGTAATTATAACCCAAAAGATAAAACAATCACGAACTATGGCTACAGATAAAAGAATAAGCACAACCTCAATTATAAAGAGGACGGTGATATTAGAAGAAATTACCCTTCAAGGTAAGAAAGTAATGAGAGAAAGAGTACACAAAGAGTTCAAAATACCAAAGATAATTACAGATGACATTGGATTTCAACTTCAGTTTGGTATGCAATCAGCATCTGTTGTAGTTAGGTCACAACACAGTGGAATAAAAGAGCATAATATTATTTCAGAATATAATCAATAATTAATTTAAAATAAATAAAACATGGGAACAGTAATAATAATAATATGTATCGTATTAGGATATATGTTAGGTGTACTTTCAGGTGCTTATATGATGGTTAATGAATGTACTAGTAAACTAGAGTCAAAACTACTTGAGTATGAACAAAGAGAGCAATTAGATAAAACTAGGAGTAATAAAACAGTAAACAGATGAAAAATACTATTAAAAGACAAGAGCAAATAATTACTTATTTAGAAAGTAAAAATGAGAGATTACAATATGTAAATATAATATCTATCGTAATAAATTTAGGCTTAGTTGTAATAATATTAATAAAATAAATAAAGACATGGGACAAATGAAATGGGTATACAGTCTAGCCCAAGATGGAAGACTGAAAGAGTATATGGAAGTATATTATAAAAATCTAGCTAACAATTCAGTAGGATTTACTTATGCTGATAAATGGTTAGATATGAAAAGAGCACGTGCTGTCCTCAAACTATTAAAACAGGCTGATGAAAAATATCAAGTACATATTGATGAACAAGCAGAGAGATTAGCAGATCAAGCATCAGAACAACAATACTTAGAGCAATGATTTACTTAGTAGATGGTTCAACACACATGGAGTTTGTTGATCTACATTTACCTTCATCAGATTATCAGTTGGGAACAATTGATGATGTGGTTAAGTATTGTAGTACTAAAACAGTCTTAGGTGTTGATACAGAAACTGAAGGCTTAGACTTTACTTGTAAGAAAATGATTATGCTTCAAATTGGAGACAACGAGAAACAATTTGTTATTGATACAAGAATTGTAGACATTGAACCACTACGTAAAGTACTTGAAAATAACACAATCACAAAGATATTCCACAACGCTAAATTTGATTACAAATTTATAAAGAAATGGTCTAATATCTCGTGTGAAAATGTTTACGATACATTCTTAACAGAACGTGTACTTAATTGTGGTAAAGATAACTATGGTTATGGTCTTAAAGATGTGTGCAAGAGATATTTAAATGTAGACATCAATAAAGATGTGCGTAATCAATTTATAGGTTTAAGTGGACAACCATTTACTACTCCTCAAATAATTTATGGGGCAAAAGATGTAGAGTATTTAATAAAAATACGTACACATCAGTTACCAAACATAGATAAAAATAGGCTTAACAATACCGTTAAACTTGAGAACGATGCAGTACTAGCATTTGCAGACATAGAATACAACGGCTTAAGCTTAGATGTAGAAAAGTGGTCAAAACTAGAAGATATAAATAGTAAAAATGCTGATACTTTAGGGGAATCACTAGATAATATGATTAGAGATGACCATAGAGTTAAACATTTTGTGTCTACATATGTACAAACAGACATGTTTACACCAGTTGAAGAAATCAGAGATATAGATATAAAATGGACATCACCTAAACAGGTGTTAGCAGTATTTAATTGTCTTGTACCTGAACTTGATAACGTTAATGGTAAACAAATGTACAAGTATAGATTTAAGTTTCCTATTATTGATAAATATGTAAAATATAAGGAGGCTATGAAATTATGCACATCATATGGTGATGCATTCTTTAAAAACTTAGCTGGTGATAATAAAATACATACTAATTTTCATCAAATACTAGATACAGGACGTGTTAGCTCCTCTAAACCTAATATGCAGCAAATACCTGCAGACAATGTGTACAGAAACTGCTTTATAGCAGAAGATGGTTGGAGTTTTGTAAGTGCAGATTATTCAAGTCAAGAGTTAAATGTAATTGCCTTTGGATCTAAAGATCCTGTTTGGTTAAAAGCTTTAGAAGAAGGACAGGACTTACATTCTACATGTGCTGAACTAGTATATGGTGATGAGTGGTTAAACTGTGGTGAAAGTAATTGCATTTATATAAGTAAGAAAGAAAAATGTAGTTGTCCATCACATAAAAAACTTAGAACTAATGTCAAAACAATTAATTTTGGTCTTGCTTACGGTATGGGCCCTAACAAGCTTGCTGATACCCTTAATATTACTATTGATGATGCTAAGCTTCTTATTGAAAAATACTTTGAAGCTTTTCCGTCGATTAAAGGATTTCTAGACAAACTAGGTAATTACGGTAAAAAGTATGGGTACATTAAAACATTTCCTCCTTATAATAGAAAGAGATGGTTTACTAATTGGTACCCTAAAATGTATGAGCATAAATCAATGTCAATGGAACTTGGGACAATTGAGAGAGCTAGTAAGAATACGCCTATCCAAGGTGCTAGTGCTGACATGACTAAGAAAGCATTAGTATTAATGCGTGAGTATATTCAAACTGTAGGTGTACCAGTTAAACTAGTGATGACTGTTCATGATCAAATAGATACTATTTGTCATAATGATTATGTAAAGACATGGACATATGTTATGAAGAAAATCATGGAAGACGCAGCATTAGAGATAGTAACTAATGGCTTGTTAAAAGCTGAAGTAACAGTTAGCAGTTGTTGGGAAAAATAAATAATATTTAATTAAGCTTTTATATTTTAGTATTAATCCTAATAACTGCTTTTTATAAAAAAAGAATAGTGAACACATGGGTGCACTCCATGCCATAAAGCTGTAGTATTGGATTAGTAGATCCGGCCAAGTCATATGAACGCGATGGGTTTGACTAGCTATTCTTTTAAATAATTTTACGAAGGGGTGAGCACCTAGGCAATAATGCCACTAACGGTTAATACACGCTCACCCTGGAGTAAAATGAACTACAAATGTCCAGTTTATTGGAGATAAAACAAGACACAATATACATTTTATTGGAGATAAAACAGAATTGTATCTAATATGTAACAAAACAAGATAAAATGTAACTTATATGAAACATAGCATAAAGACCTTTGCACTAATATAGGCGTTATAAATTATGGGAATAAATACAAAAGATCCAAAAGAGTATTTACACTCAGATAGAATACATGAAGATGATTCAGTGTTTGATCCAGGAGGTAAACAAGAGTATACTGAAGAACAATTGATCCGTTTTGCAAAACTATGGCAATTAGAATGGCAAAGACAAGAGATAGATGACCAAATACGAAATAATGAAAATCATGAGTATATATAATGGCTAGACATCACGTAGCCATACAAATGGAAAAAGAACAACAAGACAAATTAGATAATGGCCCTATTGTAAAGACTGCAGATCAATTGTGGAAATATAGTGGAGAGACAGAAGAAGATTCTGAAGTTCATGTAAACTATCTTACTGCAAAGAAGTACGCACCTGTTTATCTTAAAGCAGCTAGAGTTGAAAAAGCTTCAAGGAAGAACTATCACAAAGAATATTGGGAAAAGTATAAATTAAAAAAGTAATGACATGGCTAAAAAAATTAGAACAACACAGGTTGACTCCCTCAAACAGTTAAAACCTAAACTAGGTAAAAGAAGACAAAGTGTATATAATGCTCTAGTTTATCTTAACAATAGTATTCATATACCATCTACTAATAGAATGATAGCTAAACATTTAGAGTGGGATATAAATAGAGTTACAGGTAGAGTAACAGAATTAGTTAGTTTAGGGAAAGTTATAGCTAGTGGGGTGTATAAAGATGCGGATACAAATAGAAATGTTACAACATGGAAAGCATTGTGAGTCAAATAAATAAGATCAGAGATACAGAACAACGCAAAGCATTAAATGCTTGGGCTCGTAAAAAGTTTGTTGGTTCTGTAATTGCAGGTACTGGTTTTGGTAAATCTAGAGTTGGTGTACTTGCAGCTGAGTATGTATTAACACAAGAGAGTAAGAGTGCTCAACCTTCTATACTAATATTAGTACCTACTGTACAATTACAAGATCAATTTATTGAAGAGTTTAATAAATGGGAAGTACCCAATGATTATATAGAAGTACTGTGTTATCAGAGCGCGTACAAATTAATAGGTAATCATTATGATTTAGTAATATGTGATGAGATACATTTAGGCTTGTCTGTACAATATCGTAAGTTCTTTACGCATAATGTTTATGATAAGCTATTATGTATGACTGCAACCTTACCTGAAGAAGAGGAATATAAGGATTTACTAGGAGATATAGCACCAACTGTGTATACAATTACATTAGATAAGTGTGTTGAACTAGGTATTGTTAGTCCTTATAAGATTACATGTTTACCTGTAAAGTTAACTCAAGAAGAAAGAGAAGAATATAAAACTATAAACAATAAGTTTGTTTATTGGAAATATAAACTTGGAAATTTTGATGCATTTAACGAGGCAGGTAGAATTATGGGAGATTCATTTGCAAGTGCAGGAGAAAAACAATCAGCTGCGCAGTTTTATAGGTGTATTAGAGAACGTAAATCTATTGTAGATTTTGCCTTTAATAAGATAACTAAGTTTCAAGCTTTGTACCAAGCTAACACAGACAAGAAAATACTAGTATTTGGAGGTGCTAATGACTTTACAGACAGATTATGTGATTCTATATCCCCTAATGCAATGTCTTACCATTCTAAAAAGAGTAAGAAAAATAAAGACTTAGCTATTAAATCCTTTAAAAATGGAGATATAAATGTGCTTTGTTCAACTAAAGCACTTAACCAAGGTTTCGATGTTCCTAATGCAAATATGGGTATAATTTGTGGTATTACTAGTAAATCTTTATCTATGATACAGAGAGTTGGGCGTCTTGTAAGATTTCAAGAGGGTAAAATAGGTAATATTATAATATTGTATGTTGTTGATTCTCAAGAAGAGAAGTGGTTAATTAACGCTACAAAAAACTTAAGCAATGTTATTTGGAAATAATTATTTAAAATATTTGTATATAATAATAGATTTTATTATATTTGCTTTAGATTTAAAAATAAGTATAACAGAACTTTTTATAACCTTTACTGCCATATGAATGTTGATATAGATTTTGAAACACTATCACAGACAGGAATGTCTGCAGATGACTATCTGTATCTTTATATAATATATAAGGAAACTTATACTTACTTAGACAATCTTAATCTTAAACCAAATTTAGAGAAGTTACAAGAAAACGGATACATTAAGTTAGGCGAAACACCTGATCAACATTTTGTAAGACAAGAGTTCATTGACCTTTTTTCTTCAAATTTTGATCAGATGTTTGCTGAGCTTATAGGTACATATCCAATGAAAGTAATGACTACAGATAGGGGTGTGCGTATATTACACGCTAAGGATCCAGACGGTAAAAGCAATTTAAAAGCTAAAGGTAGGTATGAAAAGATTGTAGGGACTAAGTTGTATAAACATCAGCATATAATGAAATGTTTAAACACAGAACTTACAGTTAACAGATTTAACTTAGCTTATATGCAGAATTTAGAAACATGGATTAATAACCATACTTGGGAAAAGTATGAAAACTTAGATGATAATGACACAAAACAAGACACCAATAGGATCACAAGATCCCTTTAAAGAAAGAGGATTTAAAAGTATTAGGAAAGCAATTAGTGCTTCTTTATACCAAGTAGCAGATGGAATGAGTGGTAAACGTAAAGTTTATCCTACTAAATGGGACAGATTAAATAAGAATTTACTTGGAGGTTTACAACCAGGTAAAATGTATGTAATTGCAGGTCGTCCAGGTGTAGGTAAATCAGCATTTAGTAACCAACTTATCTTTGACTTATTAGACAGAAACGTAGGTAAAAACTTATTAATATTATATTGGAGTTTTGAAATGCCCGGCTATCAGCAGATACTTAGAGCTGGTTCAAAAGGCGTAAACAAACAAGTAGGTGAGTTACTATCAGTTGAAAAGAAACTAGATCGTTCTGATTATGAGAAGTTTAAAGAAGAAGTACTCAAATATGGGAATTATCCTGTGTACTTTAATAATGTTCCCAGAGATATAGAGTTTATAAAAGAGGCTAATATAGAAGTAGCTAATAAACGTCCTGATTCAATGGTAGTGAATGTATTTGACCACTCTCGCTTAATACTAAGTAATAAAGAGATGGAACTACAAAAACTAAATGATGTAAGTAAAGGATGTATGTGGATGCAATCGCAATTAGGTTGTATCAATATATTATTATCTCAGCTTAACAGAAACATAGAACAAGAACACAGGGCTAAAGCTCAATATCAACCACTATTAACAGATTTGTTTGGTGGTGATAGTATAGGTCAAGATGCACATGTAGTTATGATGTTGCAAAGGCCTAATGATCTGTATGGAATTACAGAACAATATTGCAATGAAAATCCAGTAGGTTTACTGGCTGTTCATATAGAGAAAAATAGAGATGGCTTGTTAGGTATGATACCTTACGAAGCTGAAATGTCAACATTTACAATTAACGAAAGATAAAAATTATGAAGTTACCAACTGAAAAGGTAAAGGCTAGCCGTAAATCGCCTAAAAATATGATAATATATGGAGCCCCTAAAATAGGGAAGACTACAGTATTATCACAACTAGACAACTGTCTAATTATTGACTTAGAAGATGGGTCAGACATGGTTGACGCACTGAAAGTTAAAGCAACCAGTCTTGCAGAATTACAAGCTATCGGTGGAGAGATTGTAAAACAAGGGAAACCTTATAAATACATAGCAATAGATACTATATCTAAGTTAGAAGAATGGTGTGAACTTGATGGTAAGCGTATGTATCAAGCTACCCCTCAAGGTAAAAACTTTGATAGTAAGAATGAAGGACTATCTGTACTATCATTGGCTAATGGTGGTGGTTACTTATACTTAAGACAAGCTTATAAGAAATGGATAGATAAGTTAAATCTACTAGCAGACCATATTATACTTGTTGGGCATTTAAAAGACAAAATGCTTGAAAAGAAAGGTAAAGAAGTTGCTGTTGCAGATCTTGACTTAACAGGTAAAATTAAACAGATAACATGCGCTAATGCAGATGCTATTGGTTATATATACAGAGAAAAAGATGAAACTATGATTTCATTTAACTCTCTTGAAGATACAGTAGCAGGTACAAGATGCGCACACTTAATAGGAGCAACCATGCCTTTAGCTTGGGATAAGATTTTTATAGATTAACCAATTAAACAATTAACAATGATTAACGCAAACGAACCAACTGTAGTTGCAGTTGTAAAACAAGAGACACCAGCACAAATAACTACTACTATGATCTTAAAAGATCTAGATGATGGTGTTGGAAGAGAAGGTATTAAAGAGAAATACTCTTTAGAAACTTGGGAAGTAACAGAAATGTTTAAAAACCCTAAATTGAAAGGTAAGAAAGCTAGAAAAATTAGAAAATTGTCTTTTCAATTTATAGATGATACAGCTACAGAAGACACGGTGGATACATCAGAGCCTCAGTTTTCTAAAAGAGAGGTAGATGAAGTAGATCCTAATCAAACTAGCATTCCTGTAGAGACGCAAACAGCTTTTGATAATCAAACAAGAGTAGAAGAAGGGACAGACTACAAAGGAAACGATTTAGATATAGATCTTCCAGAAATATCTAATCAAAGTAATACAGAAGTAACACAATTTTAATAACTAAATAAATAAAAAGATGGCAATACAAAGTAATGATAGTACCCTAGAGGTAGCAGATGGAGGAAGAGAATTCTTCTCAGGTTTAACAAATGTTAAGGTAGTAGCAGTAAATCCAACAATGGTTGAGCTAAATGAATTAGGTGTAAACATAAAAACAGAGCCTGCATATTCAGGAACACACGGTTTAGAAGACTGGAGTAAAGTAAGCATATGGTTAGCTAATGAGGACGGAAATTTTAAATTAGATTTATTTCTAAAAAACAAATTTAAAGAATCAAAAACTGGTAAGTTTCAATGGATAAATAATGTAGGGCAATCTTCATGGTCTTTAGATGCTCCAGTTTATGACTGGTTTGGTAAAGAAGGGATGAGAAAAGCTTATGATGGTGAGACAACTTTGATTGACTTTACTAAAGCTTGGGCTAATGTTAGTAATGGTGGAAATGTATATTATGACACTATGGATAAGATTGCACAAGGAGATGTAGCAGAAATTAAAGAGTTAGTTAATGCACTTTCATCTAACCAAGTTAGAGTCTTAATAGGAGTTAAAGATGCCAAGTATCAAGGTATTTATACTGGATACTTTGGAAGAGTTAAACCACAAAGAGATGATTTGTTTATTAAAAATCTTAATGATGAATATACTCAATTTAAAAACCATGAATACAATCAAGATCTTCAATGGGGGAAACATATTCAAGCACTTTCTTTGGTTACACCAGATACTATTGCTGAAAATGCTGATTGGACTACAAACGAAGAGCCTGCAGTTGACGCTCCGTTCTAATGGCTATAGATCGTCGAGACAGTAACGATCATTTATCAAAAGATGTCATACTCGGTAAAATTACTGAGTATGACATTTTTAAATATTATTGCCCTAACTTTGTAGCACTTAATAAAAAATTTAATAGTGATCTCCGTCAAGATAAATCACCTACTGTTACAATTAGTCCTTATAATGGTAAATTATTATATAAAGATTTTGGTTTTTCAGAGCACGCTTTTGATTGCTTTGCTTATATAAAGTTTAAATACAATTGTGATTTTTACTCTGCGTTAACTATTATCGACACTGATTTTAAATTAAATTTAAGCTCTAAAAAATCTGGAATACAGTTTACTATGGGGATTATGGCTTTTAGCCAAGCAAAGTCGCCGACGTACATCAAAATAGAAACTATACTTCAGAAAAAGAAAAGAGAATGGTCTAGAGCTGATGCAAACTTCTGGCGACAATATTTGGTCAGTAAGAAAATATTAGTTATGTTTGGCGTTGAACCTATAAGTCATTTCTGGGTTAATGGTACACGATTTACTTGTAAATCAATTAGTTATGCGTTTAGATTTAAGAATCGATATAAAATTTATTCTCCTTATGAAGAAACAAATAAGTGGTTAAGCAATACAAAAAAGACAGATGTCCAAGGCTATAACCAACTCCCGTATAAAGGTGAGAGACTTATCATTACTTCATCTCTTAAAGATGTTATGTGTTTACATGCAGCCGGCTACAATGCCATCGCTTTGCAGAGTGAAATGCAAATACCTTCAGATAAATTAATAAGTGAGCTGAAAAAAAGATTTAGAACAATAGATATTTTATACGACAATGATTTCGACAAAGTAACAAACCCTGGCCAGACTATGGCTAAGAAGATTTGTGACTTATATGGTTTTAATAATATCTGTATACCCGACAACTACCAATCTAAAGATCCATCAGATTTAGTTAAGAAGGTACATAGATTTAATGAACTTAAAACTATATTAAAAAATGACAAGAGACGAGATCATAGAGAAACTCCGAACACGTAAAGGATTTCTAAAAAAAGGAGCACAATGGTTAGCAGATAAATGGGAAGTAGACATAGCTATTATTAAAGATTGTAAAAAGCTTGTAACTTCTGAAGAGTGGGTACAAGAACGCATGAATAATGATAACGGAC
>Ga0307488_10004438_pt1 | contig 11694 bp, 23 predicted proteins | sample SB02metaG_FD_202248 | JGI IMG/M metagenome (GOLD analysis project Ga0307488, IMG submission 202248) | Sea-ice brine microbial communities from Beaufort Sea near Barrow, Alaska, United States - SB 0.2 | ecosystem: Environmental > Aquatic > Marine > Coastal | place: USA: Alaska | collected...
CACTGGTGAACGTACAATATTGAGTTATATCACAACACCTTTCCATAATGGCATAAGCCAAGCACTACAAGAAAGATAGCATGGAAGAACAAAAGAAACTCACAATCAGAGAAAGATGGCGTAAGGCAATGACTGCAGACAACATGGTTGATCTCAGTGTTGACATATTCCTTATTGTGTTTGATGTGTTGAGTTCCCCTATATTGATTGTTATGAGAGTGGTGCGTTGGATATTGGCCAAGTTCATCAACGAACACGTGAAGAACTTTATCAAGAGAATAGTGCATTGGTTCTTGGACAATAGAAAGATCAGACTAGAACGAGGACAAAACATATTTCGTTACTACTGGTGGTTATGGTTGTTAAGTCCGTTCATTATTTTTGCATTATGGATTCTAACAGCATTCATAGTAGGATTCAGACAGGGCACAGGACTGTAATGAAGATATTCACAAGCATATGGATGGTCATAGTGTTTGCCGTCGTGCTGACAGGTATCAGGATAGACAACAGCGACACAGTAAAGACCATGAGATATAAAACGTGGGATCATTTCCAGTATGTGCAACCGAGACAAGATGTGAGTGACACAATAGTTGTTGTGGACATAACAGAAGAAGATCTAAAAAAATACGGACAATGGCCATGGCCCAGACACACGATGGCCATGTTCCATGCTACCCTAACTTCTGCAGGTGCAATACTTGTGAACTACAACATACTGTTCGCAGATCCTGATAGGATGAGTGGCAATGAATATCTCAAGAGTATGCCTATGGACAACGAACTGCGAGAGCAACTGGCTAAAATTTTACCAGACACAGATGCAATATTCTCATACATTATGAAAGAGAGCAACAATGCCGTACTGATGATGAGTGTCAATCATAAAGAAAGCAACGAGCTACCTAGGACAACACCGATCATACAGAAGGGTGATGCACTGCCATGGTTGTACTCGTACCCGGGACTGGTAGTTCCAAACAATAAAGTGGCCGCGGGAGCAAACGCAATAGGAGTCATGGTGACTGCTCCAGAACCAGATGCTGTTGTGAGAAAAATGCCAATGCTGATACGTGTGGGTGACAAAGTATATCCCAACATGATTTTAGAAAATGTAAGGATACTCAACAAGAGCAAGAGGATCAAGATAATAACAAAGCAACACGGAATTGACGAAATACTAGTGAAGAAAGATGCAGGCATACCTGTTAACCATAACGCAGAGATGTACATCAATTATGCCGAGCCAATAAATTACCCACACATGACTTCCGATGAAGTATTCACCAAACAAGGATTAGACAAGGTCAAGGGAAAGATAGTTGTGGTAGGACTAGATGCGGCAGGACTAAGATATTTAAAATACACACCACATGGACTGACCACAGATCAGATGATAACTGCACAGGCGTTAGATACTACTTTGACTGGCAAGCACCTGTTTAGACTGGCACAGGCGGACACATATGAGATAGTGTTCATGGCGTTCTTATTATTGCTGTTGATACTTGTACTACCGAGGACCAGTGTGTTGTTGGCCGTTCCCTTATTAATTTTCATAGAAGGTGGTGTTGCTTATGCTTCTTTCGTGGCATATGCCAACAAGGGGTTCCTAATAGATCCATCCTTCATAATGCTGTCTGTGTTCTTGATATGGTCACACTCAGTCTACAACAACTTTGCGACACAGAGCAGATTGAAACAACAGATCAAGAAGCAGTTTGAACACTACCTTGATCCCAGAATGGTCAAGAAGTTACAGAAAGATCCCAGCCTATTGAAACTGGGTGGTGAGACCAGATACATGACTTTCATGTTCTGCGACATCAGAGGGTTCACTCCCATATCAGAACAGTACAAGGACAATCCAGCAGAGCTCACGAAACTGATCAACAGATTCCTGACACGCATGACTAATGTGATAATTGCCAATGGTGGTACCGTGGACAAGTTCATGGGTGACTGCATAATGGCATTCTGGAACGCACCATTAGACACAAAGGATCACCAGATGTTGGCGGTGTTGACGGCATCTCAGATGCAGTCAGAATTGGCCATGCTGAACACACAATTGACTGCAGAAAATTTACCAAACATTAGAGTAGGCATAGGTATCAACTCAGGTGAGGCCTTGGTTGGCAACATGGGATCAGATCAGAGGTTTGATTACTCTGTGATAGGCGATCCTGTTAACCTTGCGGCACGTTTGGAGAGTGCAAGTAAGACCTTGGGACACACGTTAATAGTGGGAGAAGCGACCAAGAAGGTCATAGACCACAAGTTCACTTTTGAATTTGTTGACAGCATCACAGTCAAGGGCAAAACCGAACCCGTGAATGTGTACACCCTAGAACGTTAAATACACATATAATGACACAGTTCTTTAAATTAGTAGCAGAGCTAGGATTACCAATTGCCGCCACGGTGGGAATGGGTGTGTTCATACTGTTCATAATCAGGTACATACTGAACGGCATAGTATCATCGATCAAGTTCATTGAGAGTGTAATATCACAATTGGACAACAGGGTCAAGACAATGAACAACGACATACTTAAGATTGACCAGGAAGTGTCAGAACAACTAGGATTGCCGATAGACACAGATAGGGTGGCCAGGGCAGATGGCAAGACTGATGCGAGGAAAGACTAATGGGTAAATTCATCATAACAGCATTTGTTATCGGTTTCATTATTGGATTTGTAATTGGTATTTCAAGCACAGGCATAGATCCTGATCTTATTGGCAGAGGAGTACAAGGATAATGGACATGTCAGTCACTACAATTATTCAGGACTATGGTTTTCCCATTGTTGCTGTTTTTTTCCTTGCATACTTCATCTACTTCCTTTGGAAGTTCATTACAACAGAAATCACACCTAGACTGTCTTCAACATCTGCAACACTGATCAAACTTATAGACAGAGTGAGATTGTTAGACAACGACTTGATAAGATTGCAGACCAAAGTCAAAACTTCCAGAGAAAAGAAAAAGTAGTAATTTAATTTTTCAGTAGACTATTTTTGTTTAGAATTGTACCTCTCGACTAACCAGTCTGCTCTTGACGTGCCTTTGACTGGGATCTTTTGTTGAAGACAAAAATCTTGTCTTAATTGTTCTATGCAATCGTACCTGTGAAATTTTATATCCAGGTATTCAAAAACTTTTTGTATTTCTAATGCAAATTTCTCCCTATCGAGGAAAGAATCCATATTAAAAAATAGTTTGTCTGGCATCAAGTCAATATATTTTTGTGTCTTTATCCACCAGTCTTTCTTGGTAGCGTACATTCCCCTAATTTTTAACAACTCGTCACACTCTTCTATTATGATGTTTTTACATTTCGTATAATGAATAAAATTTTCATATTGGTCATGGTTCGAATGAACAAAGTAGTATTTGTTTTGGTTTGTCAGATGCTTAAAAATATTTGTTGAATTCAACAACTGAGTTTTTTTATCATCAACATGAGTAAATCCCCAGACACCCCCACCATGATCAAACTCAACGTGAGTTTTGTGTTTCATTGATAAGTGGAAAGGAACTCTGCTGGCCCGCAAACTTTGATCTTCTGTCCATTTTCCTTTTATTTTAATGTTTGCAAATTCCCGACTCATATGAAGTACTTGATTGGCAACTGCCAGGCAGTTCAACAAAAATTTACCACCGGCGCCGCCTGTGTAGTGTGCTACTATCAACTTGTCAGTTTGAAAATTTATATCCATTAATTGTAATTAGTGGTAGTTTAATGCATATATTTTTTTATTAAATATTTGTATGAAATTCCTTATGGTAATGATAATATGTTTCGCGGAAGACACCTGTCAGGCGGTGTTCGATGCCACACAGTTCAACACATATGATCAATGCATGGCACAGGCAGTTCCAGTCAGCAGATACATGAGAGATGTTTATGCTACATCATCCGGAGAGATACACTGCCTAAGTTCAGAAGAAACAGCAATTTACCAAGAGTACTTGAACGACGGTGGTAAACCTACGTTGAGCCTGGCACATCCAGAGAATTCATCAAGCACCTAGTTGACATCTTATCGTTTAGTAGTACAATAGTACTATGATTCATGCAATGATAGATCTGGAAACGCTTTCCACAAAACCCAACGCAACGATACTGACCATAGGTGGTGTGAAGTTTGATGCCTACACAAGGATAGAACCTTCACAGGGCATGTATCACAGAATTGACGTTGACTCACAGACCGCAATGGGTCGTGATGTCATGGAGGAGACCGTTGAATGGTGGGGCAAACAGGCAGAGGACGTCAGAGAAGAAGCACTGGGCGATGACGACAGGATAGACTTGAAATACTTCATCAAGCAGTTGAACAAATGGTGTGTGGGAGTGGACGTGTTCTGGTGCCAAGGTCCATTGTTCGACTACGCAATACTACAAAATTTCTACGCACAGATGCAAGTGCCGGTTCCATGGAACTTCTGGCAGATAAGAGATTCGAGGACACTAGGCAGTCTTGTTCCACGAGATCCCAACGAGAAGAGGACGGGACTACACAACGCACTGGATGACTGTTATTTCCAAGCTAGAAAAGTGCAACAGATATTCCAACAATTAGACATCCGGAATGATAGATATTAAGTCCCTCTACATAAAGATAGCCACTTACGTTATGCAGTATTTCAGGTTTGATCTACAACTGCATTTCTTCTGGTCTCTGTTCCTAACCCTGTTGGCAATATTTTGGCAACCATTAATATACCTAGGGCTCATAGCAACTATCGTGAAAGAAGCACTGGACCTCTGGACCAAAGGACACTGGAGTTGGGACGACTTCTGGTTCGGCTTCGTTGGCTGGATAGTTGGAGTATATGTCATGGTGGCAGTCATATGAAATGGTACAATATCGAAGATCTTTACACTGTAGAAAAATACAAAATTAAACATAACAAAACTCCTAAGACAACATGGATAAAGTTATCCTGTGTTTACAAAATTAAAATTGGTAATAAGATCGTACACGTGGGCAGATCCGATACATGTCGAAAACACGGGGGTGCAGAAAAGGTCAGAAAGGCATTAGTGAATCTTCTAGGACTATGGGAGTACAATCCGTCTGTCACAAAAACAAAGATCTGGGACAAAATAAGATTGCAACATAGACCAAATTCTAGTAATATAAAGATAGGAATTATAGAAACAAATGCCATTGGAAAAACCTATCTACAAGAAAGAATATGAACCTGTTAATAACGTAGACGAGAGTGTATGGATGGGCAATGATACACCCATAATGGAATCAGAGTTCACTTTCGTATTCAATGACAGATTTCCCTGCGTACCAGGGCACAAACTTTTCATACCAAAAGAGAACAACGCAGACTTCGTGGGTAAGTCCTATGGCATGGCCTACGACTACGGAAATGAAAAGATCAAGGCAGGTGAGATAGATGGTTTTAATCTTGGCATGAACATGGGAATACCCGCTGGACAAACAATCTTGTGGCCACACATACACTTCATCCCAAGACACGAAGGAGATGCCAAACAGATCGGTGGAATGAGACACGCCCACCCAGGTGCGGATCACAAAAAATATTACTGATGCCAAAAAAAGCAAGAAAGATTAATCCCATATACGTTTCGCCTGATGGTGGAGAGACTGTGTACGAACAATTACCAAACGGCGATAGGGTATTAGTAGAACAATCACAGAAGGCCAAGGACGAGGAGACTGTCTACGAGGAAGCAGATATGGTGGGGGTTGAAGCAATCGAACTGAGAAGAAAATATCCAACACTTCAGAAAGCCTGGGACAGATATCGTGTCATATGGCGTTTAGTCAGTGATAATGACTGATATGTACAACTATTCCAACTTCAATTTTACCAGCAGTGTGTAGGCTTCTGTGTGCGTCTAAAGGGGTGATTAAATACAGTTATGACCAAGTATGTTAGTATAATAGGCAACGGTGAATCGAGGAGAGGGTTCGACATAACTCCCTTGAAAAGTGTCACCACCATGGTAGGTTGCAATGCAATGTTCCGAGATCATAACTTAGAATATGTTGTTGCATGTGATCGTCACATGTGCCAAGAGGCCGCTAACACAGTTGGTAAAAACACAACGATATACACTAGAGATAAATGGTACAAACAGTTCGCTTTTTGGCCCAATGTCAAGTGTGTTCCCGAATTACCATACCAGGGAGACAAGAGACAGGACGAACCATTCCATTGGGGTACAGGACAGTTTGCCGCACTGGTTGGCATGAGTTTCAAACCCAAGGCAATATTCCTCGTGGGCATGGATCTTTGGGGGATAGGTGATCACAAAGGACCTGATGGGGTCAACAACATCTACAAGGGCAGTACAGGATACACATACATCAAGAGACCAGTTGATCCCAGTTACTGGATACACCAATTCAACAAGCTGTTCGAACACTCAGAATGCAGATGGATCGTGGTAAATGAAGAGGGCTGGAAGATGCCCGAGGAATGGAAGGCCAACAAGAATGTTTTCCAGGACACCTATGAAGGACTTGCCAAGTGGGTCAACAAGCAGTTGACAAAAAAGTAATCTCGTATAAAATTGCTGTATGACTAGACCAATGGTGGAGCACCTGATGGTGCAACAACAACTGAGAGCACCGCACAAGAAGTGGAAACACATGGTGGGTGTGATGTGCCTGAATTTGACATACAGGAAACAGGTAAAGATAATCTTACCAAAACTTTTCAAGAGATATCCCAATCCCGAAGCATACCTACGTGGCAGATTGAAAACACAACAGGAGATGTTGAAGCCACTCGGCATGTGGGAAGTGAGGTCAAAGAGATTACGCAAGATGACCGAACAGTACCTGACATGGGACAAGAAGGAAGCCAGCGACCTACACGGCATAGGCAAGTATGGATCGGACAGTTACCAGATATTCTTTCACGATCACATACCACCCAACGTGCAGGACAAGGAACTGAAGAAATACATTGACAAACTTCTAGGATAGTTTATAATAGTGATATGTTTGAAAAATACAAAGATGGAGATCTTATCACTCTAAAATTAATGCATGGTGAGGAAGTTATAGGCACCCTGCAATCACAAACCGAAACAACACTAGAGATTAAAAAAGCACTGACACTGATGCAAGGTCCACAAGGACTTGCGTTTGGTACATTCTTCTCTACTGCTGACCAAGATAAAGATATTTCACTGGCAAAAGACAAGATACAGTGTATTTCAGTTGTCAACGACAAGATATCTGCAGAATACAAGAAAGTTTTTACTACTGTGGTCGTTCCTGAGAAACCAAAGATCATCGTATAGTGTCGCATTTTGGGAAACACAGCAACAGCATAGAGACGCTTATCGATGTGACCGAAGCCATGCTACATGTCATGGAAAATAAAGGCATAGATCCGGAAACAGTATCACAGAGACCCGAATTTACTGTGTTGATACATTTTCTAAAAAGCATCATAGACGGCGAGTTAAATATACCGAACGAGCTAACTGACACACTAAGAAAGAAATCGGAAGAATTAGGGTTTAATCTTGAGGATGTAAAAAAAGATTTAAAAGATTTGAACTAATGAGAGGACTTAAAGGCTTTCATCCCTCTATAAACACTCTGCAAGTCATCAATAACAGGAGAAACGATGACTTATCAATCAACTAAGACATACGGACACAACGCAGGCCTGGCCTGTGTTTTCAGACAACCCAACGCAGATCACTCACACTGCCATCTGCTACATGGATATTCACTAGCATTCAAATTCACATTTGGTTGCAAGGAACTTGACAACAAGAACTGGGCAGTGGACTTTGGTGGACTAAAACCATTGAGAGCATGGCTGGAGGATCATTTCGATCACAAACTTGCACTGGACATGAACGACCCACATCTAGAGAAGTTCAAGGAACTGGAGAAGTTGGATCTCGCAGAGATAAGAATGTTTGACGGAGTAGGTGCAGAGAAATTTGCGGAACATGCCTACAGGTTTGCAGATAATCTTATAACCGTCAATTCAGATGGTAGATGCTGGGTGGAGAGTGTGGAATGTGCAGAACACGGAGCAAACAGTGCCATCTACAAAAGACCAGAATAAATTTTTATTTGAACTAGTAAGGGTAGGCCTCAATGACAGGGCCTACTACATTAAGACCTACGACACACCGTTAGGCAAGAGGTGGATAGAAGCACTTAAGGACAACCTCAAACAAAAGAGGATACTAGAAAAGAATTTCTGTTTTTTGGGATTCGCAGATTCAAAGAGGAATCTATCATACCTAGTTAAAGAGCTGAACAAGTCAGTGGAACAAATAAACTCATTCACGTTCAAACCGGAATACGAAAAGATCCACCCGTTTGCCATGGATGATTTCCAATACAGTCGTTATCTTCCGATAGGTAAAGGACCAATGTGTCCTGGTTTAAAACTTAAACACGATGCATGTAATCTGTTGCATAGATATTTTGAAGAATTACAAGGCACCGCTTGGAGTATGTCTGCTTTTTACAAACAGGCCAATGTTGATACCAAATATGCTATAAGGCAACTTAACAACATCTGTCATGAGATTGAAAGTTGGGTGAATGCAGACCGTAAGAATGCGTTTGAGCCAGAATGGATGCGACCATCACAAATTACAACTTTTTTGAATGCACCAAGATATGATTTACATGAGGAAGATTTTGAACTTTTCAAACAAAACAGATACGATAGAGAACTAGGCGGTGTATACCTTCACTGGTCGCAGGTCGGCAAGACACTTTATGAAGTGTTCAGGGATGAACATGCACCTGTCATGACAGAAGCACTTTGTTCAGAGATTAATCACCAGAAGTACTACTCGGGAGAGTTTGATGTGGAGTGGGGACAGACCGTGACGGAAGAGCAGGCTTTCAAAAAAGAAGAAATGGACGAATATCGAGCATGGCTAAAAGACAACGGATATGATTGGGAAGATCCCAAGCTGGCACTGGGCTACACCAAGATAGGACAAGTGGACCTGCAGAGGACTTTTGGAGTCAATGCGACATTCAAAGAAATATATGAGACCATGAGCAAAAATTTAAATATATCTAACATCAAGACAATGTCAAACCGGACCATAGAGTGTGCATATCCATACACACTGGACAGCGACGATTGGCGACAGATACAAATAGAAGGATTGAAAAAAGGATATGAATCACGTAGTATGTGTTAAGTGGGGAATCAAGTATCCTTCGCAGTATGCGAATGTACTCAACAGCATGGTCAAAAGACACACCACAGTGCCTTTTCAATTCCATTGTCTTACAGATGATCCCGCAGGATTAGATCCAGAAATAAATGTAATAAAGCTACCAACTGATCCATGTGTGAAATCTTGGTGGAGCAAGTTATGGATGTTTGCCCCGGAGATGCCACTAAAAGGCAACATACTATTTTTTGATCTTGACGTTGTAGTATTTGACAACATAGATCCGTTGTTCAGTCATCCAGGCAAGTTCAACATAATCAGAGACTTCAACAGGTGCAGGGTAAAGGACTGGAAACTTTCTAACTCCAGTTGCATGAGATGGGAGGCCGGCACAATGGACTACCTATGGAACGAATTCAAAGACAGATCAGCAAAGATCATGCAACAGAATCATGGTGATCAGGACTGGATAACCAAGAGGGCCAAAGACGAGATTACATGGTTCCCAGACGAATGGATAAGATCATACAAGTGGGAGATGATAGGATTAAAGGACACGAAACTACTGACCAAAGATGGCAAGAAATGGTTCAGGGAACCAGTTAAAATAAAACCAGACAACAAAGTGGCAGTGTTCCATGGATCACCAAACCCCATGGAATGCGGTGACCAGTGGGTCATTGACAATTGGAAGTAATGACCACTTACGGAAAAATCAAAGTAAAGAGAAGCAATCCTAGATTGGATGAGGTACCAGACGACTGCGGGTACATGCAACATTTCGAGTTCAATGTCGACCTAAACAGCAATGGTGTAATGGCAGAATGCATCGACTGGTGCCAACTGCACTGCGAAGGCAAGTGGGGTTGGTGGTTCGAACCTGCAGGTGAAATAGAGAATCCCAAGAACCACTGGGAGGACCAGAACGCATACATGAGTTTTGAAATAAAAAGAGATGCAACGAGATTCTGGATGGCAGTGGGAATTCAAAACAGTGGCAACAAACAAGGATAATTACTAGTATGAAACCATTTGAAATAACAGAAGAGGCAAAGAACCAAATAGAAAAATTGCTAGAGAAGAATCCGGACAAGTACGCAGTGAGCCTGGCAGTTTTAGGTGGCGGTTGTGCAGGATTCAAGTACGACTGGGGTTTTGCAGACACAAAAGAAAGTGTAGCGGATGGCGATCACACAGAAGACTGGAACACAGGTAAATTTGTTGTGGATGAGACATCCATGATGTATATCATAGGAACAAAGATCGATTTCGTTGAAGAAACATTCGGATCACAGTTTGAAATATCCAATCCCAACTCAACAGCATCCTGTGGATGTGGTGAGAGCTTCGGTGTCTAATGGACACAGCATTCGTTATAGGCAACGGAGAGTCAAGGAACATTTTCCCAATAGAGAGTTTAAAAGGTAAAGGAGTCATCTACGGTTGCAACGCCATCTATAGGGATCATCCTATGTTGTGTGATCATATCGTGGCTGTAAACCCTCCCATGTACGAAGAACTGGCTCAGTGGCACAACAGTGGCAAGGAGTCTCCGAACATCTACGGTCTAGACGACATCAGTGAATGGAACTACATCTGCGATGGTGATGGTGAGATGGATGTGCCTGATGGACTGAAGATCTACAGGATCTGGCGTGGTGGCGACACCAAGAAGGGTGGCAAGATAAAGACCAATGATTTCTCCCGGGCGAGGGGATCTGGTTGCAGTGCTGTGTTAATGGCCGCCGAGTCAGGAATTAAAAATGTTGTGATAATGTCATTCGACATAATGGGAGCCCAACAATGGGAGATGGAAACACCCAGCAGGATACAGAACAACATCTACAAGGATTCAATCAACTATCCAGACAGGGCCAGTATGAAGGCGTACCTCAAGTACGAATGGATGTACCAACTTAGACAGATAATCAGGAGATTCCCCAGCACCAACTTTCATTTCATTAATCGCAAGGAATACCTCGAGGGCAATCCTTTCCTGCGTTGGTACTTTGATCAACCAAATATTAAGTGTGGAATATATGCTGACCTACAGAGGTGGATCACCGGTTCTCGTGATGACATCCGATGGAAACAGTTATAAGGTAGTGGTACTACTGGCGTCCAGCTGGTATATCTTCCTCATCTTTACACCAACTTTTTGTGCGTACTTTTTAGTATCACAGTAGGAACAAACGTGTTTGTAATCGTTTGATGCCCTGTCTGGATCCACGTGTGCCTTGGGTCTCAAGAAAGTGACACTGCATGAGTCACACTTGAATACGTATACGGTGTTTTTCCTGTGGAAGGTATGATAAATCCCCAATTTACTCTTGCGTTCGTACAGTCTCATGGTCCTGAGTGTTTCTATGAACATATCTGTATTTAATAAATATGTACAACACATTATGGCAAAACTTAACATAGACACAGGAGCACTGGGAAATCCAGCCACAGGCGATACTTTACGTACCGCGATGGCGAAAGTCAACACGAACTTCGATGAAGTATACTCCTTGAT
>Ga0307488_10004439_pt1 | contig 11693 bp, 13 predicted proteins | sample SB02metaG_FD_202248 | JGI IMG/M metagenome (GOLD analysis project Ga0307488, IMG submission 202248) | Sea-ice brine microbial communities from Beaufort Sea near Barrow, Alaska, United States - SB 0.2 | ecosystem: Environmental > Aquatic > Marine > Coastal | place: USA: Alaska | collected...
TTTGTGGTAATGACAATGATCTTGACGGAAGAGTGGTTGTTATAAGAAAAGCTAGTCAGCAAAATAATTTTATTCAATATCATAGTGATATTAGATCCTCTAAAATAGAAAAAATTAAAAAAAATCTTAATTGTTCTATTTTATTTTACGGTAAACAAGAAAAGATCCAGCTGAGACTTAAAGTAGAATGTATGGTTCACTTCAATGATGAAGTTACAAAAGAGTCCTGGCAAAAGACAGGTCATATCAGTAGAAAATGTTATTTAGTTACAAATGGACCAGGCACCGAGTCTGAAATGCCTACATCAGGGTTAGATGATAAATTTGATAATTTTAATTATACAAAAGAAGAAAGTGAAACAGGATATAAAAACTTCTGTGTTATTAAATGTAAAGTTAAAAGTATTGAGTGGTTATACTTGGCAGCTAAAGGTCACCGTAGAGCTATATTTGATCTGGAAAATAATAAAAAAAATTGGTTAGTACCTTAATTTTTATATTTTTTATAATTTTCAACATAATTTTTTGAATTTTCTTTAATTTCTTCGACCTCTTTATCTGTTACCTGCCTAATAACTTTGCCCGGACTACCAACAACTAAGGACCTATCTGGTATTACTTTGTTTTCAGAAATTAAAGTATTAGCTCCAATAATACAATTTTTTCCAATCTTGGTTTTGTTTAGAATGGTACTGCCTATTCCAATTAATGTATCATCGTCAACTTCACATCCATGTAGCATAACCATATGTCCAACAGTTACGCCCTTTCCTATTGTTACTGGGCAGCCTGGATCCGTGTGAAATACACTCCCATCTTGAACATTAGACCTTTCACCAATAGTTATAGTTTCAATATCGCCTCTGAGTACAACATTAAACCAAACATTTGCATCTTTTTTTAAGATAACCTTTCCTATTAAAATAGCATTGCTCGATACCCAGGAGTCTTTATGAAGTGTTGGTGTGTTATTTTCAAAATCGTAAATCATATAATTGCTGTAATTTAATACTAAAATAATTATAATAGTAATCCAAGAATTAAATTTATCTAATGTTTGTAGTAATAACTAAGAATTTTCCACCTGATATCGGCGGCATACAGAGCTTAATGGAAGGTTTATCAAAAGGTCTCGCAAATCATGGTTCTGTAAAAGTTTTTGCAGATGATTACCCACAATGTAACGATTATGATCAAAATTCTAATTTAGAAATACAAAGAATTGGTGGTTTTAAAGTTTTTAGAAAATTCAGAAAAGCTTATGCGGTAAATGAATACTTAAAGAGCAATAAAGTTAAAGGTATTTTTTTTGATCACTGGAAAAGCCTAGAGTATATAGATACAGAATGTTTAAATAACAATTCTAATTTTTGTTTAATTCATTCAAAAGAAATTAACCATCCCGTTGACACTTTCTTGAATACAAGAATGAATAAAGCTTTTAAAAAAGTTAAATTTATTATTGCAAACTCCAAATATACAAAAGAATTAGGCGTAAGCATGGGTCTAGAAAAGATAAAAATACATATTATTCACCCTGGAACTAGTTACCCTATTAAAATTCATCAGGAAGATGAATCGAGGGCAAAAAAAATATTTGGCTCTTCTTTTCCAAAAATTATTACTGTTGCAAGATTAGATAAAAGAAAAAGTCACCAAAATATATTGATGACAATAAAAAATTTGATTCCTACCTACCCAGATATTAAGTATATTTGTGTCGGTGATGGCGATGAAAGAAATAATTTGGAAAGTTTAAGGAAGCAGCTTAACATTGAGAAAGAAGTAACGTTTTTACCAAGAACTTCTGAAAATTTAAAAGTAGCACTTCTTAATGAGTCTGATTTGTTTTTAATGCCCTCAGTTATTTACAAAAAATCTGTTGAAGGATTCGGAATATCTTTCATTGAAGCTGGAAGCTACGGTAAAGGTAGCATAGGTGGAAAAGATGGTGGGCAAGCAGATGCTGTAGATGAAGGAAGAACTGGATATTTGTGTGACGGAAATAATTTAACCTCTATTTATGAAACAATTTTAAAATTTTTTAAAAATGATCAACACAAATTTTTAGGTTTGCAAGCTAAAGAATTTTCTAGAAAATTTAAGTGGGAAAATATTGTTAAACAATATTTGAATTTAATTTAACACTTTTTTAATTTCTTCCATAACTGTCTCCGTTTTAAGTAATTTTAAATCTTTAACTGAGATAGATTTAAATTTATCTGACTCAATACTAACTTTATGTGCAGAAGTATGGCTGCCAAATAAAACTAATCCGGGTTTATTCATGTGGGTACAAATGTGTGCGGGGCCTGTATCGTTTGATATAATAAAACTAGCGTCTTTTATTAAACTTATTAATTGATTTATTCTTAATGCTTTTTCATGATCTAAAATAGTAAGAGCATTTAAAGATTTAGATTCTTTAATTTCTTCTGGACCAGGTGCAAGAACTATTTTGTACTTTTTATTATATTTAGCCTTTAGCTGAGAGATTAATAGGGAATAGTGAGGCCATTTTTTTTCTTTTAGTTTTGCCGAACAAAAAGGGAAAATTAAAATATATTTTCCGTCAAAATAATTTTTTGTAACCTCTCTAATATTGATTACCGCCCAGTTTAGATTGGGTTTTTTTACATTTTCCGTTTTAATTCCACTTTTTTTTAATTGGATTTCCATTCTTTTTAAAACAGGCTCTTCGTCAAAATCCGACTTTAATTGACCTGTCTCTAAAGTTGTTTCTGTTGACGACCACTTTGGTAGGCTTAGAAGGTATTTGCTGTAAAATTTAGTTCTGCTTGAATTTTGTAAATCAAAAACATGTGTAAAATTGTAAGATTTTAATTTTTTTCTCAACTTGTAAAGATAAAAAAAATTCCATCTAGGAAGCCTTCTATCTACTAAAACTTCATCAACATAAGGACAACTACTCATAAGGTTAAAATAATGAGCACCAGTCAAAAGGACTACATGCGATTTTGAATAAGATTTTTTTATATCTTCAATGGCACCATTAGCCTGAATTAAATCACCAAGAGAACCATGTTTTATAATTAATATATATTTCATTTTTTTTAACTGTATAAATTTATATTTATAGTATATTTAAAAAATTCACTATGAATTATAAATTAGACAAAATATTGGCTGAAATATCTGCTGGAGAGTTAATTGACAAAATAACTATACTAGAAATTAAAAAAATAAAGATAAACGACGGTGAAAAACTTAAAAATATAGAAAAGGAACTTTCTTTGCTTAACGGCACGTTAAAAAATGCAATATCCGATACGTCAAAAATTCAAGAATTAATCGATAAATTAAAATATGTTAACCTAAAGCTTTGGGATATAGAAAATGGAAAAAGATTAGCAGAAAAAAATAATAATTTTGATAAAAAATTTATTGAATTATCAAGAAGTGTTTATAAAAATAATGACGAAAGAGCTAAAATTAAACTAGAAATAAATAATATTTTAGGCTCTAATATTAAAGAAGTTAAATCTCACTATTAGTCTTTGTCAAGACTTGGAATTCTTTTTCTTAAAATTTTTGGAATATTAGGATCAATATTAACAGTAATAACACCTGTACCTTTTTTTAATTCTTTTAAAATCTTGCCGTCGGGTGAAACAATTAAAGAATGGCCGAAAGTTTTTCTTCCATTCCAATGAATACCAGTTTGAGCCGGGGCAAAAATATAACAAAAATTTTCTATAGCTCTAGCTTTTAATAAAGTGTGCCAATGTTTTTTTCCTGTAGTCTCGGTGAAAGCAGAAGGTATAGATAAAAATAAAGCACCTTGTTTAGAAAGTTTTCTATACATATTTGGAAATCTTAAATCATAGCATATAGAAAAACCTAATTTTCCCCAAGGTAGCTTGACTATTTTTAAAGATTTTCCAGAAGAAAAAGTTTTAGATTCATTATATTTTTCCTTTTTTTTTACTATAGCGTCAAACATATGTATTTTATCATAAAACGTTTTAATATTACCGTTAGGTGCTATTAAGATCGATCTATTTTTAAGAATACTTTTTTCTTTTATTATTACTGAACCAATTAAAATCCATTTTTTAAATTGTTTTGCAAAACTTCTAATAGAATTTACATAGACATCATCTTTCATTGATTGTGCTTTTTTTAAAAGTTGTTTTTTTGTTAAGCCAAATAAAGAGCTGGTCTCAGGTGTTATAATAAGTTTGGCTTTAGATTTTATTGCCTTAAATATCAACTTTTTTGTATCTTTTAAGTTTTGTAAAAGATCATTATTTGAATTAAGTTGAATACAAGAAACTCTAAACATAAATATTTTGATAAACTAATAATTTAAAAAAAGCTAAATAAATTTTAATTATTTTTCTAATTAAAAATAAGCTAAATAGATAGACAATATGAATAAATTTCTTACTATAGTTTTAACTTCTTATTACAGTGAAAAAAATTTATTTAGAGTCTTAAAGAATCTAACAAAATATAAAATATTTATAATAGAAAATTCTTTGGATAAAAGTTTAAAAAAAAAAATAGAAAAAAAATACAAGAATGTGAGTGTTGTCATTCCTAAGGAAAATTTAGGTCTAGCTAAAGCTTATAACTTAGGAATAAAAAAAGCAAAAACAAATTTCGTATATTTAATTGAACCAGACATAGAGATAGATAATAAATCACTAAATAAATTAATTTTGTGTGCTCAAAAATTAAAGAATTTTTCAGTATTAGGGCCCGTGTATAAAAAAAATTCTTTTCGTATAAATTACAGTAAATATAGTGAAAAATTAGATAACAAAGATCAATTAAATAAAAAATACAAAATTAGTAAAGTAAATTGGATTGACAACCATTTTATTATTAATAAAAAAATTATTAAAAAAAACCTATTTGATGAAAATTATTTTTTATATTTTGAAATTGTAGATTTTTGTATAAATTTAAATAGAAAATTTAATAATTTGTTTGTAACTAAGAGTATTAAGTATATTCACTATGGTGGACAAGCATCAGATATTAAATACAAAAAAATAATCATATTAATCCGAGCTTGGCATTATAATTGGTCTAAATTTTATTTTTATAGAAAAAATTTTACTTATATTTATGCTGTTACAAAAATTTTACCTAACTTAATACAGGCAATAAAAAAAATTATTATAAACACCTTAAGATTTAATAAATTTAATGTTTATGTCTCTTTTATTGAATGTTATGGGATTCTTTCTTCTATGCTTTGCTTAAGTTCTTTTTACAGAGCTAAAAATAATTAATTATTTCATTATTGAGGATGCAAAATTCCAATTACAATCAAAACTAGGAATGTGCGCTCCTGAAAGCGTAACATTTCCAAAACTTTTTTCTAAGACTTTACACCAGTTTTCAACTTGCTTAGGTTTTTTATCTTTACTTCCAACTTGAGCGGTAATTATTCCACCTTTTTTTAAAATTCTTTGTAAGCTTTTTATGTTTTTTCTCGCGAGGTCTATGCAATACTGGTCATCATTAAGATCGACAAAAATTTTATCATACTTAGAGTCTTCGACAGATTTAATCCTCTCGAATGCATCACCCCAAAATGTATTTACAGTATTACTCTTTTTAACTTTTGAGCAAACTTTAGGTAAGTGTCTATAGCAAGATTCAACTATCTCAGAATCAAGTTCGTACCAATCTATATAATTAGTGTTGTTTTCAAGACATTCTCTGGCTACTCCACCGTCTCCACCGCCGATAATTGCGACATTGTTATTCTTTTTACTCAAGTCATAACTAGACTTAAAAAAAGTTGAACTATAAATTTTTTCATCTTTTTCAGCTACTTGAATTTCATGATCAATAAAAAGAGCATTACCAAATTCTTCTAAATTCATAACTTCAACAAATTGCCCGGCTTTAGAAGTAAAAGTTTCCAATATATTATTAACAACATAATATTTTTTTTGACCAGGTGTGGAGTAAATATCATCATATAAACTAACACTGCTTCTATCAAAACTATTTACAACTACTCTCTCATGTTCAATTTCTTTTTTTAATATTTTTAAAGCTACTTTTGGATGAACTTTTCCACATGTAAAGAAATCAAAACTAATCACACCTCTTTCAGGAAAGGTATGAAAACTAAAATGACTTTCAGATAATAAAGCAACTAAAGTAAATCCCTGAGGTTGAAATGTATGGCTGCTGAGATTAAGTATCTCTACTTTAGCGGCTTTTGCAATTTTATAGATTATTTTTTCGTAAAAAGATTTTTCGTAATTTTTTTTAACACCTAGAAAATCTAAAGTGATATGTTCTCCGACTTTAATCATAAAAAACTACTCCCTTTTATAATTTTTCATTTTTTCTAAAACTATTTTCATTTCATTTTTAGAAAGTATTTTAGGTATTCCAATTCTTAGGGCATTTATATATTGATGGCAAATATTTTCGACCTCTTGTGCAAGCTCAAAAGATTTTTCTAAATTTTCTCCAAATACAATCTGACCGTGATTTCCAATGAGACATGCTGATCTATCTTTCAATGCTGATAAAATTTTTTTTGACAATTTTCGTGTACCAAAAGTTGCGTATTTTGTGCATTTTATATCTTCTCCACCTGCTACACCAACCATATAATGAAATGCGGGAATAGATTTTTGATGGGACGAGACTGCTGAGGCACAAGTTGAATGTGCATGAACAATTGCTTTTGCATCTTTTTTATTAACATAAATATCCTGGTGGAATCTCCATTCTGATGATGGAATTCCTTTTTTTCTATCGAATCGTCCTTTTAAAGAAACAAAAACAATATCTTTTGTTTTTAATGATGAATACTTCATTCCAGATGGAGTGATATAAAAACCATCTACACCCTTCTCTCTAGCTCTAACAGAAATATTTCCTGACCTTAAAGCTGATAAATTAGTTATATTAAGTTTCTTTGAATATCTAATTACATCAGTTTTAAGTTTGCTCACTATAACCTTGAATCAATATATTTGACTATTTCCGGGTGATAATAATTAAAGCAGCTGTATGAAATCAAGTAATGTCCCATGGGTTTTTTCTTCATTTCTTTTTTTTGTTTCTTATCTAATGTAATAAACTTATTTTCACTTGTTAGTTTAGTTTTACCTTCAGGCCATTTAATTTCCCAGCCACCTTTCATTTTCTCTTTCACATTACATTTTTTACCATTTACAATAATGTTTTTTCCAGTGTGTCCAGGGGTATCAATCATTTTTATACCTGGAATATTTTCTAAATCTTTTTTCATCCATTCGGTATTGCTGTGCCAGTCAGGCTCGCCATCCACTGGGCTTGTAAATACAAGCGCATCTATATGTTTAAAACTTTTTAATTCATCAATTTGCATTTTTCTCAAAGGAGTATTGGGTTTAGTATCCCAACAATTAGGCATGAATGAAATAGTTGCGTTAAAATCATTTGGATGTAGGCCTTTATGTCTTAATGTGTCTATTCCACCGCAAGATAAACCCGACATAAATATTTGATTTCTTGGAGTTCCATTAGTAACTAATTTTTCGATAAGTTCTTTATTAACATCAACTCTTTTTGGAATTCCCCAATCAGCTATTACGCAATCATACCAGTCTTGATGCCATGCTCCTTTAAACTTCCACCCGCAGGCTCCTCCATCAGCTCCTCCGGCCTTATGTAGATTTCCATTCAACATAAAAACTAATTCTTTTCCTTTAATTTTTGTTCCAGATAATTGTCCTAATTGTTTTGGCACATGACCTTTACATTCTCCATCTTTGTTATCAACTTTCCAACCGCCTTTATTAAAAATCATTATTATTTTATTTGCTGGATCGGGAATGTCTGTTCCTTGAATTGCTTTTACTTTTTTTCCATCACTATAAATAAATGCATTTCCTTTAATATGTCCTGATTTACATTCTCTTGCCTCTGCTAGAGTGGAAATTAATAAAAAACTTAAAATTAAAAATATTTTTTTCATTTAAATAGTCCTTTCAATCCTTTTTCTGATGCTTCACAAACACCTTTTTCTGTAATTAAACCTGTTACATATTTAGCAGGTGTTACATCGAATGCTAAGTTCATTGCTTTACTTTTCTGTGGATAAATTAAAACTTTTTGTAATTTATTATTTTTATCTAATCCCTCAACATATGAAAGCTCTTCTGAATTTCTTTCTTCAATAGGAATATCTTTATGATCTTTAATGTTCCAATCAATTGTAGAACTTGGAAGCGCTACATAAAAAGGAATATTATTGTCTTTTGCAGCAAGTGCTTTTAAATAAGTTCCAATTTTGTTGCAAACATCTCCATTAGATAAAGTACGGTCTGTTCCAACAATACACATATCAACTTGATTTCTCTGCATTAAGATTCCACCAGTATTATCTGCAATTATTGTATTTGGCACTCCTTCTTCATTTAATTCATATGAAGTTAAATTAGCTCCTTGGTTTCTTGGTCTTGTTTCGTCTGCCCAAACATGAACCTTAATTCCTTTTTTGTGAGCATGATAAATTGGTGAAGTCGCTGTCCCCCAGTCAATAGTTGCAAGCCAACCTGCATTACAATGTGTTAAAATATTTACTGTATCTTTTTTCTTTTTAGCTATCTCCTCAATAATTTTAAGGCCATTGAGACCAATATTTTTACAAAAATCTACATCTTCTTCTACAATTGCTTTTGCTTCATCTATTGCTATTTTTAAAATTTCATTATTATTAACCCCTGATAGTTTTTTCATCATTCTATCAACTGCCCATTTCAAATTAATAGCTGTAGGTCTTGAAGCAATTAAATCTTCACTAGATTTTTTTAAAAATGATTGATCATTATTTTCTATAATTGATAAAACTAATCCATAAGCAGCAGTAGCACCAATTAACGGCGCGCCTCTTACTTCCATAGTTTTAATAGCATTAATCGAGTCTTTTGTAGTTTTTAAGTCTTTAATAACAAATCGATGTGGAAGTCTTGTTTGGTCTATAATTTTAACTATATTATTTTCAAACCAAATAGTTCTGTAAGTTTTTCCGTTAATTTGCATTACTTACTTTTTAGTACCCTGCCCGCAATATATTGAAGTTTTTTAATTGTTTTTTTAGTTCTAAGTTTTGAGTCTGTTATAATTGCAGTGTTCAAACAATCATTAGCCGGATCTTTATCTGCTGAAAAATTCTTAAAAGTTTTTATTACTTCTTTGATCATATTTTGAGCATTAGATGCATTTTGTGTTAATGTTTTAATAACCATAGAAACATCAACTTCGTCATGTTCTGGATGCCAACAATCATAATCTGTAACCATAGCAACTGTACAATATCTAATCTCTGCTTCACGAGCTAATTTTGCTTCAGGCATATTTGTCATGCCGATAACATCTGCGTTCCAAGATCTGTAAAGATTAGATTCAGCTAAAGTAGAAAATTGAGGACCCTCCATAACTACATACGTTCCTCCTTTTTGATTTTTAATATTTAATTTATTTAGTGCTGCTTCACAACAATCAGATAAACTAGGACTTGTTGGTTTTGCCATTGATACATGGGCAACTATATCTTCATTAAAAAAAGTTTTAACTCTCATAAAAGTTCTATCAATAAATTGGTCAACAATTACAAATTTACCAGGTTCTAAATTCTCTTTTAAAGACCCAACAGCTGAGACAGAAATAATGTCTGTTATACCTAGTTGTTTTAAAGCGTCAATATTTGCCCTAAAGTTGATATTACTTGGATTAATTTTATGTCCTCTAGCATGCCTTGGGATAAAACATATTTCTTCATTTCTAATATTGGCAACTAAAATTTCATCTGAAGGAGATCCCCAGGCAGTTTTAATTTTTTTCCACTTTGTTTTCTCAAAGCCCTCCATTTTATAAAGGCCACTGCCACCAATTATCCCGAGCTTTCTTTTTTTCATCGTTTAATTATTAATGCTTTTTTGCTAGATATTGAAGCTAAAAATGGACTTAAAAAAATATATAAGATCAATTCAAGACTATCCTAAAAAGGGAATTTTATTTAGAGACATCACAACTTTAATTAAAAATCCTGAGGCCTTCAATTTCACAATTGATAAAATTATAGAAATATCAAAAAAAATAGAATTTAATAAAGTCTCAGCAATAGAATCTAGAGGTTTTATATTTGCCTCAACTGTTTCCTACTTAACAAATAAACCATTAATTCTATTAAGAAAAAAAGATAAACTTCCAGCGGAAAGACATTCAGTAGATTTTCATCTTGAGTATGGAGAGGCTACAATTGAAGTACACAAAGATTCGATTGATAACGGCGATAAAGTTCTGGTAATTGACGATCTTATTGCAACGGGTGGTACTGCAGAGGCTGCTGGTAAATTAATTGAAATATCAGGTGGAAACGTTGCTGGCTTTATTTTTATAATTAATTTATTTGATTTACCTGGAAACGATTTACTAAAAAAAAAATCCTATTTTACTGAGAGCTTAATAGAATTTCCAGGACACTAAATGTTGTTTTTCAAAAAATCATTAATATAATTTTTAAGATTAATCTTTCCGAAGTATCTGTGCACTTTGTTTGAAAGATTAGAATTTTTTAACTTTGATGTGTACCTTTCTCCAGGCCTTTTAGGTAGATATTTTATTTTTGATTTAAACATATTTGCTACATCTAAAATAGAATAAGATTTTTTATTTGAAATACTATAATGCCTACAAAGGTTTTTTTTCCACGCTAAATAACAAATGTTAACAGTGTCAAAAACGTGGGTAAACTTTCTTGTTTGATAGCCGGGCCTTACAATAGTAAGTGGTCTTTTATCTTTGTAGAGATTTTCAAATATCCCGATAATAGTGGCCATACTTCCTTTGCATATTTGATTTGGGCCATATACATTGTAAAAATAAATTACTTCAAATTTAAAATTAAACCATTTTTTTAAGTTTTCTAATAATTCTAGATTCTTGGCTTTTGTAAATGCATAAGGAGATAAATTTTTATCATTTCCATTATTTCCTAAAGTTGCTGATGTAGCGGAATAAATAAGTTTAATTTTATTTTTTAAACAAAAATATAAAATTTCATTAGTTCCTGTTGAGTTGGAGTTTACACACTCCTTTATTTTAATAAAACTTTGATAGATTCTAGCAAATTCACCAAAATGAAAAACGGTATGAATTTGTTTGGGTTTTTTAATTATTTGAGAAATATTTTTTGTTTCTTGATTAATATATTTTATTCTTTTATTTCTTATGTGGTTTTTTTTTGTACCCGATGAATAGTTGTCTATGCTTATAATTTTAAATTTAGTTTTACTTATTAATAATTGAATTAGGTTGGTGCCTATAAACCCTGCTCCACCAGTAACGATAATAATTTTTTTTGAATTTAACATAGATCTTTTTATTATATTTATAGAAGAAATAAATCAATCTAAAGCTGGTCTGTGCCAAGAAGGCTTACCTATAATGGCGTTGTAAAGGCCACTTAATCTTTTCGAATATATTTCACTTTTTTTATTTTTTAAAACAAATCTGTAAATAAAAATTTTAAATAGAGCAGAAAAAAATTTAGGAAGAATCAAAATCAAGGCATAAAAATAATTAAAATGTTTTTTGTTATAATAAAACAAAGACCACATCCAATGCCAATTTCTAGTAAGCTCGACTTGATAAGAAAAATTATGATTCACAGATTTACCTGCAAAATGAAAAATTTTTATACT
>Ga0307488_10004440_pt1 | contig 11692 bp, 14 predicted proteins | sample SB02metaG_FD_202248 | JGI IMG/M metagenome (GOLD analysis project Ga0307488, IMG submission 202248) | Sea-ice brine microbial communities from Beaufort Sea near Barrow, Alaska, United States - SB 0.2 | ecosystem: Environmental > Aquatic > Marine > Coastal | place: USA: Alaska | collected...
GTCAAGATGAGGAGGAAATATCCTGCACTTGGTAAAGCATGGAAACACTACAAGACAGTGTGGCATCTGATCATGGGCAATAAATAGGATATACAACTACTCCAGGAGTGCTTTTACCATGCGTGTACGTCGCTCTAATGCAGTCTAAAGGGGTGTTTAAAGGACATTATGACTAAGTTTGTGAGTGTTATAGGCAATGGTGAGAGTAGGAGGGGATTTGACATAACTCCCTTGAAAAGCGTCACCACGATGGTGGGTTGCAACGCACTGTTCCGAGATCATAACCTAGAATATGTTGTTGCATGTGATCGTCATATGTGCCAGGAGGCCGCAAACACAGTTGGTAAAAATACAACAATATACACCAGAGACAAATGGTACAAACAGTTTGCATTTTGGCCCAATGTCAAGTGTGTGCCTGACTTACCATACCAAGGGGACAAGAGACAGGACGAACCTTTCCACTGGGGCACAGGACAATTCGCCGCACTGGTCGGCATGAGTTTCAAACCCAAGGCAATTTTCCTAGTGGGCATGGATCTCTATGGCTTTGGTCCGGAGAGAGTACCAAAAAATGTCAACAACATCTACAAGGGCAGTACAGGCTACACGTACATCAAGAGACCGGTTGATCCCAGTTACTGGATACACCAGTTCAACAAGCTGTTCGAACACTCAGACTGCAGGTGGATAGTGGTAAATGAAGAGGGCTGGAAGATGCCCGAGGAGTGGAAGGCCAACAAGAATGTTTTCCAGGACACCTACCAAGGACTTGCCAAGTGGGTCAACAAGCAGTTGGATAAAAAATGATAGATCAAGAAAAATACGAAAAAATGTTGTGGATAGATTTAATTAGCAATGCCGACGAATTAACCAGGGTTGCAAAAGAGATCTGGCATAAGAATTATGATCAAGAACAATACAGCTATACCGGAAAACTAAATTTTAATTACAAGGACATAATTGAAATGGAACCAGAAATAGAACCATTCCATACACCAGCAATTTCGGATTTAGGCCAGACCTTACATGACGGAATGATAAACAACAACTACATGGGAAGATGTGAGCTTGGACAGGAACATCCAATACACAAGTCACTACAGGAAAAATTTAACATAAAAAATACACAGGTATATTTAAACGTACAACATCCAGGTGGAGTGGCCGGGATACATGTAGACAAGTACAGGTCAACTTTCGCAGTAGGACAGTACGATCTGACCAAATTACGAACAAAGGACATCCACTCCGGGGTGATATTGTTACAGGATTGGGAAGTGGGACAGACTTTCATGACTGGTAGGTCCAACATCACAGACTGGCAAGCAGGTGATTCATACACGTTCCCGTGGTATATGCCACACGGATCTGCTAATGCAAGTGCAAAAGCAAGATACCTACTCCAGTTCGTGGGAGTTTTTGTTTAAACAGAGTAGTTGACAAAATAAAAATCACACATATAATTGTAGTATGATCAAGACAATGGTTGATGACCTAATGGTGCAACAGCAGATACGTGGACCACACAAGAAGTGGAAACACATGGTGGCTGTGATGTGCCTCAATCTCACATACAGGAAACATGTCAAGATAATATTACCAAAGCTATTCGCTAGGTATCCCACACCGGAGAAATACCTCAGGGGCAGACTCGCGACACAACAACGTATGTTGAAACCGTTGGGCATGTGGGAAGTGAGATCAAAAAGAATAAGGAAGATGACCGAACAGTACCTTGACTGGGATGGCAAAGAAGCCAGTGACCTGCATGGTATAGGCAAGTACGGATCAGACAGTTACCAGATATTCTTCTTTGATCACATACCACCCAACGTACAAGACAAGGAATTGAAAAAATACATTGACAAACTGACAGGATAGTTTATAATAGTGCTATGTTTGAAAAATACAAAGATGGAGATCTTATCACTCTAAAATTAATGCATGGTGAAGAAGTTATTGGCACTCTGCAATCACAAAACGAAACCACGCTTGAGATTAAAAAGGCACTGACACTGATGCAAGGTCCACAAGGACTTGCGTTTGGTACATTCTTCTCTACTGCTGACCAAGATAAAGATATTTCATTGGCAAAAGACAAGATACAGTGTATCTCAGTTGTCAACGACAAGATATCTGCAGAATACAAGAAAGTTTTTACCACTGTGGTCGTTCCTGACAAACCAAAGATCATCGTATAATGGCACACTTCGAGAAACATAGTAAAAGCATCGAGACCTTGATAGACGTAACTGAGGCCATGCTACACGTCATGGAACAAAAAGGCATTGATCCAGAGACCGTGTCCAAGAGGACTGAGTTCTCCGTGCTAATACATTTTCTAAAGAGCATCATAGACGGCGAGTTAAATATACCAAACGAACTTACTGACACATTAAGACAAAAATCGGAAGAATTAGGATTTGATCTTGAAGACATCAAGAAGAGATTGAACTAATGAGAGGACTTAACGGCTTTCATCCCTCTATAAACACTCTGCAAGTCATCAATTAAAGGAGAACGATGACTTATCAATCAACAAAAACATACGGACACAACATAGGACTGGCCTGTGTATTCAGACAACCCAATGCAGATCACTCACACTGCCATCTGCTACACGGATATTCACTGGCATTCAAATTCACATTTGGTTGCGAGGAACTTGACAACAAGAACTGGGCAGTGGACTTTGGCGGACTCAAACCGTTGAAGGCATGGCTGGAAGATCATTTTGATCACAAACTTGCACTGGACATGAACGACCCACATCTCGAGAAGTTCAAGGAACTGGAGAAGTTGGATCTCGCAGAGATAAGAATGTTTGACGGAGTAGGTGCAGAGAAGTTTGCCGAACACGCCTTTAGATTCGCAGACAATTTAATAACAGTCAAGACAGATGGAAGATGTTGGGTGGAAAGTGTGGAATGTGCAGAACACGGAGCCAACAGTGCCATCTACTCAAAAAAATAAATTCCTATTTGAACTGGTCAGGGTAGGCCTCAACAACAGAGCCTATTACATACAGACCTACGACACACCATTAGGCCAGAGATGGATAGAGGCACTAAAAGATAATATCAAAAAAAAGAGAGTACTAGAGAAGAATTTCTGTTTCTTGGGATTTGCGGATTCCAACAGAGACTTAGCTTTTCTAGTCAAAGAGCTGAACAAAACAGTTGCACAACTAAATTTGTTTACATTTGATCCTCCTTACGAGAAGATACAACCTTTTGTTGTGGACGACTTTCAATACAGCAGTAGTCTACCCATGGGAAAAGGTCCTGATAATCCAGGACTCAAACTTAAACACGAGGCATGTAATTTATTACATAGATATTTTGAAGAACTACAAGGCACTGCATGGGAGCCATCTCTATTTTACAGTCAATCAGATATTAAAACAAAATATGCTATCAGACAACTTAATAATATTTGTCACGAGATCGAAAGTTGGGTGAATGCTAACAGGAAGAAAGCACTGGAACCTGAATGGATCAGGCCTTCGCAGATCACAACATTCCTAAACGCACCAAGAATAGATTTACACAAAGAAGATTTTGAACTTTTCAAACAGAATAGATACGACAGAGAGTTGGGAGGAGTGTACCTACACTGGTCACAAGTGGGCAAGACACTGTATGAAGTGTTCAGGGACGAACACGCACCTAAGATGACTGACGCACTATGTTCAGAGATAAATCATCAACGATATTATTCGGGAGAGTTTGATGTGGAATGGGGTCAAACAATTACAGAACAAACACAAGATTTTAAGAAACAAGAGATGGATGAGTATCGTGCATGGCTAAAGGACAACGGCTATGATTGGGAAGATCCCACACTATCATTAGGCTACATCAAGATTGGGCAGGTTGACCTACAGAGGACATTTGGATCTAGTGCAACATTCAAAGAAATATATGCTGTCATGGCAAACAATTTAAATATAACTAACATCAAAACAATGTCAAACAGGACCATCGAGTGTGAGTATCCATACACGCTGGATAGTGAAGATTGGCAACAGATACAAATGGAAAGTTTGAGGCAGGGATATGAATCACGTAGTATGCGTTAAATGGGGCAACAAGTATCCGTCCCAGTATGCCAATATACTTTACAACATGGTCAAGAGACACACCACTGTACCTTTTGAATTCCACTGCATAACAGATGACAAGGAAGGACTTGATCCACACATCAAAACAATAGTGTTCCCTAATGAACCATGGATAAAAACATGGTGGAGCAAGTTATGGATGTTTGCACCGGAAATGCCTTTGACTGGCAACATACTTTTCTTTGACCTAGACGTTATTATTTTTAACAACATAGATAATCTTTTCACACACAACCCAGGCCGGTTCATGATAATCAGAGACTTCAACAGGTGCAGGGTCAAGGATTGGAAACAATCCAACTCCAGCTGTATGCGTTGGGAGGCAGGCACAATGAATCACCTTTACACAGATTTTGTAAAAGATCATGCCAAGATAATGAAACAGAATTGGGGAGACCAAGACTGGATAATGAAGGCAGGGAAGGAACAGATAACACACTGGCCAGACGACTGGATACGTTCATACAAATGGGAGATGGTGGGATTCAAGGACACAAAGTTAAGAGATAAGTCTGGCAAATGGTACTTCCGTAAACCCCCAACCATAATAGGCGAGAACAAGGTAGCAGTTTTCCATGGACAACCAAATCCAATGGAATGTGCGGATCAATTCGTAGTGGACAACTGGAAATGATGAAAAAGAAATTTGGAAAAGTAAAAGTTAAATCCATGAATCATACCCTGGACGACATACCCAATGACTGTGGCTACGAATGTAGATTCCAGTACGATGTTGACATGTACTCAAACGGAATAGCGAGTGAATGCATCGAGTGGTGTCAGAAACATTGTAGGAGTAAGTGGGGTTGGTGGTTCGAACAGACCGATCTTTATGACCCAATGCGTCATAACTGGGAGGAACAAGACAGTTACATGAGTTTTGAAGATAGCAAAGAAGCCACTGCATTCTTCCTAGCAATAGGAATGGCAACCATGGGAAACAGAGGTAGATAATGAGTATGCACGAAAATACATTATGCAAGGCCGCTTTCAACGACATATTCCTAGACCCTAATGGTTATGTACAGCCATGTTGTTTTATCAACGAGAACAGTAATAGGTTAAACATAAAGGACGTGGATAATTTAAACGATTGGTTTTTTAATAACAAAGAAATTACATCGTTGAGAGAAAACTTATCAACTAATATTAAAGATAACAGATGTAATATATGTTGGAAAGCAGAAGCAGAAAAAAAATGGACATTAAGAACATCGCAGGAGTACAATCTACAGCCACCAAAGGCAAAATTACTTCATATTACAGGTGGTAGATTATGCAATTTAGCTTGTAGAATGTGCGGACCATCTTTATCATCAAAAATACAGACAGAAAATAGGTCCTGGCAAGACATCAAAGGATTAGATCACAATTATAATTGGATTGATGATACATCTAATGTTGCTAAAATAGTCGAACTTGTAAACAGTCACGGTATAGAACAGATGCAATTACAAGGGGGAGAGCCACAACTGATGAAAGGGTTTGTTGATATCATTACACAGATAGATAGTAAGAAAAGATCACAGATAGGATTGCAAGTTACAACCAATGCATCTATTTTTAATGAAAAGTTTTGGGCACAGGCAGTTAAATTTCAGAGAGTAACAGCAGGTATCAGCATTGATGCAACAGGATCAAGATATGATGTTATAAGATACCACGGGGACTGGGGAACAACAGAAAAGAACTGTATTAAGATACTAGACTATTTGTGGACTAATAGAATAGATCCAGGTCCTAATCCAGCATTAAATCTAAACATAGTTCTGCAATTAGCAAATGTTGATCAGTGTAATGCAATGAATTCTTTTTATGAAGGTTTACAAAAACGTTTTCCTGGTCTTGCTTTTCAATATTGTTTAGCACACATTAATGATTTAGATGCACCCAATAGTGCTTGGGATATTAAAAATTTACCATTGGAAATACTTAATTCACTACCTGATATAAAAACGGAGACTCAACTAGCTAAACAGTGGCGTGAAGGGATTAACTATGCAATAGAAAATAATGGTTACAATAAAAATTATAAACAGCAAGTTCTTACTAGAGAACAACATTTTTTAAATGTCCATGGAAAAAACTTATGGACAGAAAGACCGGATTGGTTTGAAATTTATAATGGAAGTTACAATGGATAATTAATAGTATGAGCTTATTCGAAATAACAGATGCCGCTAAAGGACAAATAGAAAAATTGCTTGAGAAGAACCCAAGCAAGTACGCAGTGAGCCTAGAGGTGCTAGGTGGTGGCTGTGCAGGATTCAAATACGACTGGGGTTTTGCAGACACAAAAGAATCTGTGGGCGGTGGAGATCACATAGAAGATTGGCACACAGGTAAATTTGTTGTGGATGAAACTTCCATGATGTATGTCATAGGAACAAAGATCGACTTCGTTGAAGAAACATTTGGTTCACAGTTTGAAATATCCAATCCCAACTCAACAGCATCGTGTGGATGCGGAGAATCATTCGGGGTTTAATGGACACCGCATTTGTAATAGGCAACGGTGAGAGCAGACCAATTTTCCCAATACAGGACCTGAAAGGCAAGGGTATCATATACGGGTGCAACGCCATATACCGAGACCATCCCATGTTGTGTGATCACATAGTGGCGGTGAATCCTCCCATGTACGAGGAACTTGCACAGTGGCACAACAATGGAAAAGAGTCCCCAAACATACATGGCCCGGAAGACATCAGCACATGGAATTACATATGCGAGGGAGATAAGGAAACAGACACTCCCAAGAATCTAAAGCTGTATAGGATATGGAGGGGTGGAGACATCAAGAAAGGCAACGGCATACGTACCATCGACTTCGCAATGAACAAGGGATCAGGCATGAGTGCTGTGCTGATGGCGGCAGAGTCAGGCATAGAGAATGTTGTCATACTGGCATTTGATATTTTGGGCTCCAGACAGTGGGAGAGGGACACACCTAGCAGACAGCAGAACAACATGTACAAGAACACGATAAACTATCCAGACAGGGTCAGCATGAAGGCCTACCTCAAGTACGAATGGATGTACCAACTGAGACAAATTATACGGAAACACCCCAACACCAATTTCCATTTCATCAACAGGAAGGAATACATCGAGGGCAACACGTTCCTGAGATGGTACTTCGACCAACCCAACATCAGGACAGGTATCTACGCTGATCTACGTAGATGGGTGGACGGCGCTCGTGATGATATCAAGTGGATGAAACTATAAGGTCTTCGTAGTGGAACTGGCGTCCAGCTGGTATATCTTCCTCATCTTTACACCAACTTTCTGTGCGTACTTTTTGGTATCACAGTAGGAACAAACATGTTTGTAATCGTTTGAAGCCCTGTCTGGATCCACCTGTGCCTTGGGTCTCAGGAAGGTGCTACCGCAAGAGTCACACTTGAATACGTATATGGTGTTTTTCCTGTGGAAGGTGTGATAAACCCCCAATTTACTCTGGCGTTCGTACAATCTCATGGTCCTGAGCGTTTCTATGAACATATCTGTATTTAATAAATATGTACAACACATTATGACAAAACTTAACATAGACACAGGAACACTGGGAAATCCGGCAACAGGTGATACCTTACGTACCGCGATGACGAAAGTCAATACGAATTTCGATGAAGTATACTCGTTGATCGGTGACGGAACCACAGGATTAATCACAACTTCCGTGACCAATGGAGACTTGAAAATTCAGGCAAACGGTGCTGGTGCCATAGAGATAGATAATTTAACGATAACAAATTCTACAATCTCAAGCATCACAACCAATGCTGATGTAACAATCACTGCCAATGGCACTGGTGATATTGTGCTGGGTGCAGTCACAGTAGCCGATAACACAATTACTACGAATCAGTCCAACGATGACATACACATTGCCGCTTCAGGAACAGGTGCAGTCAAACTTGATGGAGCATCTATCTTTTTAACCGGCAGTATTCCAACCAGTGATCCGAACGTTGCTGGCAAATTATGGCGTAACGGCAACGATTTAAAAATCAGTACAGGTTAACAGCTACAACGCACAATAACGTTTTCCACTAAATATTGCTAATATGGTACAACAGGTAATAGATGTAGGTGTAAATGCGGACAGCGGTGACGGTGATTCGTTATACCAATCCGGTAACAAGATAAACAACAATTTCGATGATTTCTTCGATCTGGTTCCTGTCAAGGCGGACATCAAGTTCTTCGGCAACAACATCACTTCAAGACTGACAAATGCGGACATCGACGTACACCCCAGCGGCACAGGATCAGTAGTATTCCCTGCCATAAGATTCAACGACAACAACATCGAAGCATTAAACACCAACGATGACCTAAAGATATCAGCCAGTGGCTCCGGCCGGGTGGTCATAGCCGGACTTGGTTTCGGAGGAACCTCTATAAGTTCATCAGATTCCTCATCTGTAAACATAAATGAAAATTTGATAGTGGACGGAGATGGTACCTTCGGTGGTGCGTTCTCCTTCAGTGGTGCACATACATTCCCAACAGGATCAACTTTCGCAACACTTACATTCGCGAATGGATCCATAACAGACTCGTCAGGTGCGATCAGTTTTGGTAACGAGAACCTAACAACCACAGGAACACTTGCCGCAGGTGATGATTCTGTAATAGGTAATCTAACTCTAACAGATGGATCCATAACTGACTCGTCGGGTGCCATAAGTTTTGGAAACGAGAATTTAACGACTACAGGAACGTTATCAGCTGGATCTGGTACCACTCTTGGTAACCTAACTTTTGCAGATGGCTCAATAACTGATTCATCAGGAGCGATCAGCTTTGGCAATGAGAATCTGACAACAACAGGAACATCTTTCGCGATCAACAGCACACTGACCGTGGCCAATGGATCCATAACAGACTCCAGTGGAGCAATAAGTTTTGGTAACGAGAACGTTACGACAACAGGAACCATTGCAAGAGCAACAGGTTCAACAATAGGTAACCTTACACTGGCCAATGGATCAATAACTGATTCATCGGGTGCCATAAGTTTCGGCAACGAGAACCTGACTACCACTTCAACTTCCATGGCCATCAACAGCACACTGACTGTGGCCAATGGATCCATAACTGATTCAACAGGGGCATTCACATTCGTCAACGAGAACCTGACGACAACAGGTGACCTGCAAGTGGACGGAACATCAACATTTGATTCGTTGTCAGTGGGTGGAGCAACATCATTTGCGGGCCCTGTCACAGTTGACAATTTAACATTCAATGACAACATAATTTCTACCAGCTCAAACGCGGACCTAAACCTTACACCGGGCGGAACAGGTGTGGTCAACGTGGCGAACCTGACCATAGACTCATCAATGAACTTCACGGACAACGTGATCAAGGTGACGACTTCAAACGCGGACCTGATACTGTCAGGGAACGGCACAGGATCGGTGGTTATTAATGGCATAGACCTTGATGATGGTACCATAGACAATGTTGTAATAGGGGCCAATGAACCATCAACAGGTCTGTTCGATCCGTTGAATTTCACAACACTTGTGATACCAACAAAATTAACTTTCTCAGGCAACACACTTTCATCCAGCAGGACCAATGACAATCTAGAGTTCGAGGCCAGCGGTTCAGGTAAAGTAGTAATCGATGGCCTATCCATGCCGATCACAGACGGACAGACGGGAGAATTCCTACAGACCAACGGAAGCGGTGTCATAGGATTTGGTTCAACGGGTATTGCACTGGGGGTTTCAGACATACAGGACGCAAGGAACACGATCGGTAACACCACCGAGGTTGTGCTAGACGCCAACCTATCAACAGGTGAAAACGAATCAATCACGGCGGGCCAGAGCATGATCAATGACTGGGATCAGTCAAAGTACGACAGTGCATGGTACATCGCGTTGAGCAGGCTCGAGGGGGCGGACAGTGCCATTGAGTTCCAGATGCAGAAGCACATACTTGCACAGGGCACAGAGGACGGATCAACTTTTGACTCTTTCTCCGGGTCATCACAGATCATACGTACATCGGATGATCAGGAAGTGGTGCTGGCGACAGACATAAGGTCGGCCAGTGGCAATGTTAGACTACTAGGACAAGGTGGTACACTCGCAGACGGTTCCTCAACTTCAGCGATCAACACCCTGCACTTCTTCAGGATCGGACTGGGAGATGATGACTCATCAGGCACACAGGCAGGAAGCTCGACATTCACACAGCAACAGACATTGTTGGTAGCGGACCTAGATTCAGCCGCGGCCAATCTAGACACGTTTGCGGTGGCCGATTTCAGGGGTGCCAAGTATTTCATATCCATAAACAACACCACAACGAACGAAATCTCTTCAACAGAGGTAATGGTCGTACATGATGATACCAACGCCTTCATATCAGAATACAACACAGTCATCACAAACGCAGAGTCCACACCACTGGCCACATTCACCGCGGACATAAGTGGAGGAAACGTGAGACTGCGAGGTGCCAACGGCACAGCAGGCACATGCAGGATCACAATGTACAGGGTACTGCTGGCAGACGATGAATCAGCAAGATCAGGAACACCGATCGCAATAGTCGGATCCACTGCAATTGGACAGATCACTACCACTGAACTAGATGCCAACATCACAACAGTATCATCAAGACAGGGATTCGAGACCGCAGAAATACTTGACGAATGGGCCTCTTCGGCATTCAACAGTGTGTGGTATCACACATTGGTCAAGGACATGAACGGTGGTAGATTGGCATTCCACAAGTACTCTGTAGCACAAGGAACCAGTGACGACAGCAGTGTCGAGGCATTCATCACAGACAGTGGTGTATTGAGGAGTGAAGAATTTGATGCAGTCACAGCCGACGTAGGGGTCGACGATGGCAACATACAATTATCACTGACAGGGATCAGTGATGGATCAACCACATTATTGAATTTCGCAAACGCATACAGGATCGGACTGGGGGACAACACAAGTGATTCATCTACAGGGGCTATTGAGACTGAAGGCGGAGTTACGGTTGCCGGCAACAACGAAACGACAATAGATCATGTCACAGCATCTGGTACCACACAAGGTCTGTTGGCGGCGGAAAGGACAGGAGCAGAATTCACGGCAGGAACTTTTGACAGTGCCTGGTACCACGTGGTCACACGTGATCTTTCCAATGGCAGTTTCGAGACGCAGAAACTTTCGATAGTGCATGACCTACAGGATGCCTATATAACATCATCAGCAGTCAACCGTACAGATGTTGGTGACACACACCCAACGTTTGATGCAGACATAGTGTCCGCGGGGGACAGCACATCAAAAATTAGACTGAGAGTCACCGATGGTGATGGTTCAACTGTAACACCAAGCAATACCATGGCATACTACAGAATAGGTTTGGGGGATGACGACTCAACAGGATACACAGGGGAAGAAACAGACGAAACAACAATTCAAAAAACGGCGGCGGCAACGATAGGTAGTACAGTTACAACTATTGACAGTTGGGGTGCCGCGGCAAACTCAGGAGCAAAATATTACATATCAATAAACAATTTAGAAACAG
>Ga0307488_10004442_pt1 | contig 11691 bp, 21 predicted proteins | sample SB02metaG_FD_202248 | JGI IMG/M metagenome (GOLD analysis project Ga0307488, IMG submission 202248) | Sea-ice brine microbial communities from Beaufort Sea near Barrow, Alaska, United States - SB 0.2 | ecosystem: Environmental > Aquatic > Marine > Coastal | place: USA: Alaska | collected...
AAGTATACAATCCAGACTTACTCGTTTCATCACGCAGTGATTACTGTGTATGAGGAGTGCTACAATCGTACTGAGATTGAGAAACCTACCAAGCCTAACAAGCATGGACACATGGCTTCACCTACTACTGACGCAGATGGCACTGAGCATTACTACAAGTACGAAAATTGGCAGGATGTTATTGCTGTTGTGCCTTTGCAGTTTAGCTACGACTTGGATTGGGATGACACGCAGAAGCTAGAGCAAGTGCTTGAGACTGTAGAAGCTTTAAAGAAGGCCTACCGGCACTACCCTGACGGTGAGGTAGGTGTCACCTACACCATGAACACATCGTGTGTGAACCATGAGTAGGGGTGAGCCTAACCTTAAGTACCTCACTCCTATCTCAGAGGAGCGGCAGCGTCTTATGGATGCTGTTGAAGAGGCTCATTGGCAGGGAGAGTTTGAGCAAGGTGATGCTCTTAATCTTGAGCTAGATTACATCAATACTTGTGTTGCAAATGGAGCCTTATATGAACCTCTTTTTTAGTAAATTAATCTATTGGATATGCTTTGTTATGCTTGGTGTAGTATTCATAGGCGTTGGTACAGGAGTATTATAGACAATGAAACTTAAAGCTGCACAAGAACTAAAAAGTACACACCCTCTGAAGAAGGCTTGTGACTTCTATATGCGTACTCCTCAGTTTGCAGCGATAAGTGGCAAGTCACAAATATCCTATGAGCGTAACTTAAAGATTGTATGTGGTACTACAGTGCAGTCAGGTCGTATGCTAGGTAACATTAAGCTAAAGGACTTACGCTTTAAGCACGTTACACTAGCATACGATCAATGGCTGTTAAATCATGGGGTACGTAGTGCAAACTACATGGCTACATGCCTTAGTATCGTTGTTAATACAGCGTGTAGGCATGAGGCTATGTTAGCTAACCCTGTGTCACTGATAAAGAAGTCAAAAGCAAAGCCTCGTAAGGTTAAGTGGACTACACCTCAAGTCAGACTATTTCTTGATACTGCTTACAGTAAATGGCAGTGGCGCAGCATTGGTTTGATTGTACACATGGCTTTTCATTGGGCGCAGCGTGTAGGTGACATGCGAGTACTTAAGTGGAAGTGCCTAGACTTAGATAAGAATACGTTAGACCTAGAGCAAAGCAAACGTGGTGCTGATGTATTTCTACCTATACAAGGGGGTTTGATTGATATGCTTAACCAACAGAAAGAAGACTTTGGGTTCCAACCTTATGTAGTACCTAGAGTTGAGCCTAGAGCAGGTGCGTACTCACCTTATGATGACTATGAGATTTGTGGGTTAGTCAATGAGGTTAAGCGTGAGGCTGGGCTACCTGTTGACTTGACAGCTATGGACTTGAGGCGTACAGCTATTACACAGATGGTTGAGCGAGGTGTTGATGTGGTAGGGATCATGCAAGTTAGTGGTCACGCTAGTCCACAGAGTGTAACGCCTTACTTGGTTAACACATTGGCAGGTGCTACTGAGGCTCTGTCTAACAGAGAGGATGATTTGATATAATGAGCATACAAAATTACATAGATGATCTTGACTTATCTGAAGGTGATGTGGTGAGGAGTGATTGCCCTGACTGTACTGGTAAGAATACTTTTACTGCCAGCAAGACAGGTGGTGCTGTAGTGTACAACTGCTACAAGCTAGGGTGTAAGATACAAGGCATCCACACTGTAGGCATGACTGCTGCTGACATTGAGGCACGTATGAAAGATATACCTAAACCTAAGCCTAAGATTGAGGCTATGAATATACCTGAGCATGTTGTGTTCAATAGCTTAGGCCTTGAAGATTTCAGGAATAAGTGGGACTTGTGGGATCAAGGCTTGATGTATGACCTCCAAGATAATCGTGCTGTGTTTCCTATATTCCACAAAGGGGTCATGATAGACGCTGTAGGTAGGTCACTGACAGGTGCTAACCCTAAGTGGCTACGCTACACTGGCAAGGCTGATTACTTTACTGCTGGTACAGGTGAGACTGTGGTGGTAGTTGAGGATGTCATCAGTGCCATCACTGTAGCGAAGCTAGGTCTAACAGGTATGGCTATCCTTGGTACGTCTTTGAGTGTGGCACATATGTCACACTTAGGAGACTATTCTCAGATTATCGTAGCGTTAGACCCTGATGCTACACACAAGACCTTGAAGTACAGACGAGAGATAGAGGAGTGGACAGGGGTAACCACTACTGCATTGAGACTTGACGATGACATCAAGTATCGTGTAGAGTCAGACATTCAGAGCTTAAAGGAGTTTTTACAATGATACACAGAGAAGAGTATGATGCAGTAATGACTAAACTTAAGAAAGTACAAAAAGAGAATGACTTGCTACGCAATCAAGTTGACATGGTACAGCGTGAGGCTGACTATTGGGAGTATCAAGCTAAAGCACATGAAAAGTCACGTATTGAGCTTGAGAAAGACTACATGCAACTACAGGCGCAACTTAAGTTGTGGCAAGGTACAGCACCATGATAAAGAAACTTATAGATTGGCTAGCTGAGAAGTTTGATAGGGGTAACACCCCGCAGTACATGAAGGGTAAGGCAGACTTAGAGGCTAAGTTCAAGGCAGAGCGTGAGAAGGCTATGCAAGATTACAAAGATGAAGTTATGCGGGGTAGTTAATATGGAATATGTATGGATAGCTTACTTGGCGTTTACTAACCCAGAAGATTGCAATGCATTGCTAGATAAGTTTCCTCAGATAGAGGCTGCTGTAGAGGTTCAATGTGTTATACAAGAAACTGGGTATGCTAAACCTATTAGACCTGTTCTTAGGCCTTGGACTGATGAAGAAGGCGTAGAAGGGTATAGAGAGAGGATGAAAAATGGCTAGTAAAGTATACTTAGTTATGAATGAGCTTGGCTGTGAGTCTGTCTATGGTTTAAAGGATAAGGCAGATAAGCGTTGTTCTTATTTGTCTGAAAAGTATGCTATGATTCATTGGGTAGAGACAAAGGAGATAATTAAAGATGATTGAGACAAAACTAATAGATCATATGGGTACAGACCTGAGTGTAGTTAATGCAGCACGTGTTAGCTTCGGTAAGAGTTCTACCTTTGATGGCCGGGTAGGTGGACCCAATGTATTAAAGGCAGCAGATGCCAAGCTTATCCAATACCTAGCCAATCATGGCCATTATAGTCCATTTGGGCATTGCTTTGCATCCTTCCACGTCAAGGCACCAGTGTTTGTGGCTAGGCAGCTTGTGAAGCATAAGTTCCTACGTTGGAATGAGATTAGTCGTAGGTATGTAGATGATGACCCAGAGTTTTATGTACCTGATGAGTGGCGTGGTCGTGCTGACGATAAGAAGCAGGGGTCTGAGGGTATTGTGAAACTAGGCCAACTGGATGAAATGATTGTATCTGACTCGCCTTACGAGGCGCTTTGTGCATACAAAGCTTTACTCAAGTCAGGAGTAGCACCTGAGCAAGCACGTATGGTGTTGCCACAAAGCACCATGACTGAATGGTATTGGTCAGGTAGCCTTGACGCCTTTGCAGATATGTGTAACCTACGGTGCAAGGGCGACACACAACTTGAGACTAGACTAGTAGCTAATAGAATCTGTGATGAGATGCATAAGTTATTTCCTGTGTCTTGGAAAGCATTAAGAGGATTATAATTATGAGTAAACGACATCACTGTATTAGTTAAGGGGTAATACTTGCCAGTACTAACACCCCAGTAGTAGGAGATGATGAATGAATAAACGTATACCAATGAAGGGTGGAGATGAATACGATGGGCTTACTAAAGCACGTAGGTTCTACCTTTGGAAAGCTGGACAGTTAAAGAAGATTAAAAAGGCTTACAATAAAAGGTTTCGTAAATATAATAAGGAGATAAAAGATGAGTAAAGATATTAATAAGCCAATCAAAATCACAGACATAGAAGAGCATCCCGATGGCAGTGCTACATTACAGGTGGAGTGTGACCCTGAGACATTCGCAGCTATATTTAATGTAGGCTTTGTTTCCCTGATACAGAAGGGCATAGAGTCACAGAAGGAGGATGAGCTATAATGATGGAGTTATCGCTCATAAGAACCTTACACGATCAGGTGTTCTATGAAGATCACAAGGGGATTAAATGTCCTGACAAACTATTCACAAAAGACATGCGTAAGATCAAGCAAGTCTTAGATGATGCAATGGAGAAGTATGACCGCACTATATCTACCTCTGAGCTAGAGGCTTTGTTCTTTTCTCAGTACAACACCCTCACTACAGCCAACAAGGTTCTCTATGAGGGTTTGTTTGTTAAGCTACGCCAAGAGCAGCCTATGTCTAGGGATGTAGCATCAGATGTCTTGTCACGCATGTTTCAGCAGCATGTAGGGGAGCAGGTAGCTAACTTAGGGTTTGACTACGTGAACGGTAAGCTTACCTCTCTTGAGCCACTACGTCAGGTGCTTGAGGCCCATGAGGATAACTTCATGCCTAACATGAATGTTGAGTGGGCTGACATTGACATAGATACAATCCTTGAGGCTGGCAACACACAGTCGCAATGGAAGTGGAACATACCTAGCCTAGCCGGGCGCATAGAGGGTATCAGCAGTGGTCACTTCATCATTGTGGGTGCTAGGCCTAACACAGGTAAGACAAGCTTTCATGCGTCCACTATTGCATCACCTAGTGGTTTCGCTGAACAGGGTGCTAGGTGCATGGTCCTGTGCAATGAAGAAGAGTATGTGCGTGTAGCTGAACGTTACCTGTGTGCTGCTGCTAGTATGGATACAGATGAGATCAAGTCTAACTATGCGTTAGCTGCTGCAAGATACAAGAAGGTACGTGATCAGATTAGTATGTTTGATAGTACAGGTAAAGACTTAGGTTGGGTTGAGAATATCATTAAGCATAGCAAGCCAGACATAGTTGTACTTGACATGGGCGATAAGTTTGCTGTAAAGAGTAGTGACAAGTCAGACGTGTACCTCAAGGCTGCAGCTATACATGCACGTAACATAGCTAAGAAGTATAGCTGTGCTATTATATGGATGAGTCAGTTGTCAGCAGACGCACAAGATAAAGTATACTTAGATCAATCCATGCTAGAAGGTAGTAAGACAGGCAAGGCAGCAGAGGCAGACCTAATGCTGTTGATAGCTAAGAACCAAGTTACTGAAGGTGACGATGATGACAACCAGCGGCACATCAATGTAGCTAAGAACAAACTAAAGGGTGGATGGCATGGGGTTGTTCACTGTGAGTTAGATGGGGCCAGATCACAGTATCTAGCCTAGAGAAAGGATCACAATGCGCTTTGTATTGGATGTAGAGAATACTACACAGAAGAGAGAGAACAAGTTGTTCTTGGACCCTTGGGAGCCTGACAACTTCTTGGTCAACGTAGGTGTACGTGATGTAGACGATGGTGATGAGACACAGACCTTTGACCTTCAGCACAAGGAATACGTTGATCAGTCAGGTAACATGGCTAAACTTATCCAGAAAATACTAGATCATACTACCTTGCTTATCATGCACAACGCCCAGCATGACTTAGCTTGGCTGTGGGAGTGTGGCTTTAAGTATGAAGGTGACATATGGGACACCATGTTAGCTGAGAGTATTCTACTGAGAGGAAACAACTTAGAGATCACACCCAATGGTGTAGCTAAGAAGATATCTATGTCGCTAGGTAATACAGCTATCCGTAGGAAGCTTGAGTTCCAAAAGGATGATACCTTAAAGAAGTATTTCAAGGAGGGTTACAACACCAATGAGATACCATTATCAGAGTTGACTTTTTATCTTGAGGCTGACTGTAACACTACTGCTGAACTGTTTCACGCTCAGGTTGTAGACTTTGATACTCCTGAGTCGGCAAGTCTTATCAAAGTGAGAGACATTACATTCAACGTATGTAAGTTACTTACACGCATGAAGCAGACAGGTATGAAGGTAGACCGGAAGGCTTTGGATGCAGTGCGTAAAGAGTATGAACAAGAGAGAGGTGCTATTCAGTCACGCCTACAGATGCAGGTACGTGAGGTCATGGGTGACACACCTGTTAACTTAAATAGTCCTGAGCAGATGTCTCAAGTTATCTTTAGCCGTAAGCCTCACTCCAAGGATGAGTGGCCTAACTTGTTTGATAGCTGTAAGAAGCTGAGTGAGCTAAAGGAAATAATAAATGCTAACAGTGACCTTCTGTATCGTACTGAGGCGTACACTTGCCCAACATGTCAGGGCAGTTCTGAAACGTATAAAATAAAGAAGGATGGATCAAAGTATGCCCGACCAAACAAGTGCAAAGACTGTGATGCCAGAGGCTACCAACTTAGGAAGCAACCTCGTATGGCTGGGTTTGGGTTCTTCCCTCCTAACGCTTCTTGGGTTAGTGCTAGTGGTTTCTCTACAGGGAAAGACATACTTGACATTCTCAGGTCCACAGCAATAGACAATAGGATGGACGTAGCTGTTAAGTTCCTTGAGGACTTGAAGCGGCTCAATGCTGTGTCAAGCTATTTGTCAAGCTTTGTTGATGGCATTGATACCTACACTAAGCCAAATGACATACTACATGTGTCATTAACGCAACACATTACGTCTACTGGGAGGTTCTCAGGACGTGAGCCTAACATGCAGAACATGCCAAGAGGTGGTACGTTCCCTGTTAAGCGTGTATTCATATCAAGATGGCAGGGCGGGAAGATCATGGAAGCTGACTTTGCTCAACTTGAGTTTCGTGCTGCAGCATTCTTATCTCAAGACCCTGTAGCTATGGAGGAGATCAACACAGGGTTTGACGTTCACGCATACACTGCACAGGTCATCAGTGATGCAGGCCAGCCTACTACTCGCCAAGCAGCCAAGGAACACACGTTTGCTCCCTTGTTCGGGGCGACAGGGTTTGGCAGGACTAAGGCTGAAGCTGCGTACTACCACCACTTCATTGAGAAGTATGAGGGTATAGGAGAGTGGCACAAGAAGCTAGGTAGTGAGGCTATACGCCTACAAAAGATAACCAATGTATCAGGTAGGCAGTATGCTTTTCCCGGTACACATCGTAGAAAGAACAACACACCTACTAACTTCACTAGGATCAAGAACTACCCAGTGCAAGGCTTTGCTACAGGTGACGTTGTACCTGTTGTATTACTTGAAATAAACAATAGGCTTAAGGACTTACAGTCTTGCTTGGTTAATAGCGTACATGACTCAGCAGTGATAGACATACACCCACAAGAACAGAAGGAAGTACTAAATGTTATTGACGATGTTAATAAACACCTTGATGCAATCATCCACAAATACTATGGAGTAAAAATGAATGTACCTCTACTATTAGAAGCCAAGATAGGACCGAATTGGCTTGACACTGTTGATGTTTAATGGTATAACTACGGTTCGTTTGAAGCTCAGAAAGGATATATAATGAGCAATGAGTTGAGTACTAACTTTGCTGGGTCAGACTTAGCAGCACTTATGGGTTTTGGTGGAGCAGGAGAGGCGGTATCCTCTGGTCCTAACCTTGCACGTCTGACACAGATACAAGCACCTATTATGCAGGAGGTTGTAGATGAAGATGGTGAACTAGAAGAGAAGGTAATTGTACCTCTTGGTGCTTTTAAGCTTAAAGATACTGAAGGTAATGAGGTGTACAGCCGTTCTATTACTGTTCGTCTGTTTGCTAACCGTAACCAGTGGACTCAGTGGGATACAACAGAGAGCAAGATGCACAAGACCTTAATGGTTCAGACTGTAAAGGGCGTAATTAAAGGCGAACACAAGGATACACGTGGTACGTTTAACTTAAATCGTCCTAGTAAGTACATCCCAGATTGGGATTCAATAGACGATAAGACTAAGGAAGTCTTACGTACTGTAAAGAATACTCAGGTTATCTTTGGTAAAGTAGTCTTAGGTAAAGCAGTAGATGCACAAGGTAATACTGTAAAGGGTTACAACAAGGAGATTCCTTTTGTCTTTGACTTGAAGAACAATGATAGCAAGAAGTCTTTGGCTGCTGCATTGGAAGAAGTTTTAGCTATGGCGCTCTTGCCTATTGAACACACCATTACACTAGGGGCACGCAAAGAGACACTGCCTTCTGGTAATAAGTATGCTGTTGTTGTAGCTTCTTTAGGCAGTAAATCAGCTATGAAATCAGAGGATGAGGGACTAGCAAGAGACTTTATAGACTACATTGATAGGGCTAATGATTATGTCTTATCGGAGTGGAAGAGGCTTAACAAGCCTGACGTAGCTATTGATCCTGAGATACTTGATGCTATCGTTCAAGTAGAAGAGGCTCCATACTAATATGGATATGAACCATGCCGCTGAGTTACCTATCAAGATGCTCATGCGGGATGCTACTCTAGGCAAGTCTAGTATGTCGGAGGCAATCACTAACAAGGTTGCCTCTGATGTCAAAGATGGCTTAGATAAGCAGTTCAACGGGGGTCCACGTGATAAGTTCAAACTTAGAATGTCAAACATTGGACGCCCTATATGTCAACTATGGTTTGAGAAGAACAGACCAGAAGAGAAGGCCCCATTTCCTGATCAGTTCATGATGAACATGATGCTAGGTGACATAGTTGAGGCTGTGTTCAAAGGCATACTACGCACAGCAGGAGTGAAGTTCAAAGACAATGATGTTATTAACCTAGACTTAGGAGGTGGTAGACGCCCCATACGAGGTGAGTATGACTTAGTTATGAATGACAGAGTAGATGACATCAAGTCTGCATCAGACTACTCTTACACTAGGAAGTTTGTTGACCTTGAAACACTACAAGCCAGTGATCCTTTTGGCTACGTAGCACAGCTTGTAGGCTACGCTATAGGCGCAGGTAAGAAGGTTGGTGGATGGTGGGTAGTCAACAAAGCCAATGGGCATCACAAGTACGTGTCAGCGAAGCACGTAGACGTTGACGAAGAGTTAGCTAAAATGAGGGCTACATATGATTACTTAGAGAACGATAGGCCCTTACAGAGGCAATACACAGACGAGCCAGAAACCTATCGTAAGAAGTTGACAGGCAACAGGGTACTATGCAGAGAGTGTAACTTCTGTTCATTCAAGAAAGCTTGTTGGCCTGACTATAAAGAACTACCCTCAAGAACCTATCAAGGTAAATTAACGCCACCTACAGTGGCATACACTAAGCTAAAGGAAATATAGCTATGACTAAGATTACACTAGATGACATTGAGTATGACTCAGAGGACTTAACTGAAGATCAAATGAGTGTCTTGCAAGAGATTCAATATAACGCTAACGTGAAGCGGCAACTAGAGTACCAACTACACAGTGTCTCTACCCTTGGTGCTATTCTAGTAGACCGTCTAAAGAAGTCTCTTACAAGTGAGACAGTACCAAAAGACGAAGATGACACCAAAGAAACCTAAGAAGCGTTATCACGCTAAAGCTAAGTACAGGAGCGGTCTTGAGAAGAGTACCGCTCTTGTGCTGGCTGAGTGTCAGAAAGCTGTACGATATGAGCAGCTAAAGATAGAGTGGGAAGACCTACGCTATCGCACTTATACACCTGACTTCCAATTAGACAACGGTATCTTCATTGAGACTAAAGGTATCTTTGATAGTGAGGATAGGCACAAGCACATGCAAGTACGCAAGCAACACCCTGAGTTAGACATTAGGTTTGTCTTTAGTAACTCTAAAGGCAAGCTATACAAAGGCTCTAAGACTACTTACGGTGAATGGTGTGAGAAGAATAGTTTCTTATACGCACACAGGCTAATACCTAATGAGTGGTTGACATTTGCAGGATCGTGTGTTAAGCATAAAGTCATACCTCTAAAGACAAAAAGGAAAGATTAATGTCTCATGAACTAGGCATAGAAGAGATTGCTATACTGATCAAACCTCTTGGCAACGGACGTGTTGAAACTTGTATATACAAAGACCCTGACAATATACTAGATGAAGAGGAGCTAGAACTAGCTTTACAGGTTGCAGTAACTATGAATGCTTTCTTTGAGTTAGCTTTAGATGAAGACTTAGATTTGATGGCTACATTACAAGATAGACTAGAAGAAAAGATACAAGAGATACTTGACGACGACGACGATGATGACGAGGAAGAAGACGCTGGCCCCTTGTACACCTCAAAGGGTAATGTATTGAAGATTAACAGGTTCACTAAAACAAAGGGTAGATGTTAAAATGGCTAAATGGACGCTAGATAAGTGGGAGTCAACTTTAGATGTTGACATGGTAGACAGTCCACCACACTACAATGCATCTATTATTGAGTGCATTGACGCTATGAAGGCTATGTCAGAAGGCTCCTACGTTGAGCCTCATATAGCATACTGTTGGCAGAATGCATTCAAGTATCTGTGGCGCTGGCCTTACAAGAACGGACTAGAGGACTTGAGAAAAGCACAGTGGTACTTAGAGCGTCTAATCAAGGAGGTAGAAGAAGATGGCGAAAAAGACTAGTAAGTTTAGTGCTACGTTTGTGGTTGAAGTTGAGAAAGAAAACAATATATTATCTTCTCATGAAGTACATCACAATGAGGACATTAGAGACTTGCTTGAGAACTTAGTCTTTGATATAGATGACGTTACTATATCCAACATCAATGTAAGGGAACACGGATGATTACTCAGGAAGATATACATGCTTTTACTGGTATTGATACTACTCCTCTTGATATGGTAAGAGAGTTCACTTATGCAATGGATCAGCCCTTAGATGAGAAACACGGCTTTAGCCGTAAGCTTGAAGACATGCGGTGGTCACTAATAAAAGAAGAGTTTGCAGAAGTAAGAGATGCAGTAGGCTACTCTGAGATATTAAAGGAGCTGGCTGATCTAGTCTATGTTACCTACGGTTATGCAGCTACGTATGGGTGGGACTTAGATGAAGCGGTACGCCGTGTGCATAAGTCTAATATGTCTAAGCTAGGCGTTGATGGTAAGCCCCTTAAACGCCCTGACGGTAAAGTACTAAAGGGGCCAAACTATAAGAAGCCTGACTTGACTGATCTTGTATAAAGGAAGAACTATGGAAAGCAATTATCTACCAACAGACTACCAGACCTTTATTGCTACCAGCCGCTACGCACGGTGGCTGGACAATGAGGGCAGACGTGAGACATGGGGTGAAACAGTTGACCGCTACATTGATAACATTGTCAAGCCTTTAATTGCAGGTGCTATAGCTGAAGTAGACTTGATACGTCACCACTTACTGTCCCTACAGGTCATGCCATCCATGCGGTCTATGATGACAGCAGGTAAGGCAGCAGCACGTGACAATACTTGTATGTATAACTGTAGCTACCTACCCGTAGATGACCCTAAGTCCTTTGATGAGGCTATGTTCATCCTGCTCTGCGGTACGGGGGTTGGTTTCAGTGTTGAGCGTCAGTTCATCAGTAATCTCCCTGATGTACCAACCTTGTTTGATAGTGATACTACGGTTGTCATCAAGGACTCTAAGGAAGGTTGGGCTAAAGGGTTGAGACAAGTTCTTGCTCTCCTGTGGGCTGGTGAAGTCCCTAAGTGGGACGTTTCTAGGGTACGCCCTGCAGGTGCAAGGCTCAAGACTTTTGGTGGTAGGGCTAGTGGTCCTGCTCCTTTGGTTGATCTGTTTATGTTTGCTGTTAATACTTTTAGGGGAGCATCAGGTCGTAAGCTATCTTCTGTTGAGTGTCATGAC
>Ga0307488_10004443_pt1 | contig 11691 bp, 8 predicted proteins | sample SB02metaG_FD_202248 | JGI IMG/M metagenome (GOLD analysis project Ga0307488, IMG submission 202248) | Sea-ice brine microbial communities from Beaufort Sea near Barrow, Alaska, United States - SB 0.2 | ecosystem: Environmental > Aquatic > Marine > Coastal | place: USA: Alaska | collected 2017-05-06
AACGAATCGATTTAATTTTCTCTCCAAAAGAACCGGCATTCGCATCCCAACTCCACCAAATCATAACCGGTTTTCCTAAAACATGGTCAAAAGGAACATATCCCCAATAACGCGCATCTAAAGAATTGTGTCTGTTATCTCCCATCAACCAATAATAATCTTGTTTAAAGGTGTAAGAATCTGCTTTTTTTCCATTGATAAAAATAGCGTCTCCTACAACCGCTAAATCATTATTTTCATAATTTTTTATAATCTGTTTGTAATAAGGTAAAGAGGTTGCATCTATTTTTACAGTGGCTCCTGCCTTCGGAATGTATATTGGTCCAAAGTCATCTTGACTCCAGTTGTTACTTGCTATGTGTGGAAAAATGGCATTATCTGCATCAAAATTTAACTTTGTAACTGCAACTGTTTGAGGCTGTTTTCTTAAGTGAATAGCTTCGTCTTCTGTTAAATTAATATTTATTTTATTAGAAACAGACTCCATTTTTAAACGCCTTGCAAAATCTGTATTGATGCCACCAGCTACTTCTGTATATAGAGAGTCTGAAGTTATTTTAGATAAATTTCCGTTCTTTTTTATAGCTTCTTGCACTTTGTCATTGTTCCAGTATTCAGATAGTATGCGATAGACGCCAGTTCTTTCTTTTTTAATTAAAAATCTAGGAAATGTATTTGAATCGATCGTAGTCTTTGCCTCATAGGTGTAATAAAACTGAATTTTAGCTCTGTCTGGGAGTTCATTTTTCTTTCCGTTTATGTACACGTAACCATTTCTTAATTCTAAAGAATCTCCAGCAATACCCACACTACGTTTTACATAATTTGTCTTTTTATCTACAGGTTTATAGGTAAATTTCCCAGAAGTATCTCCCCACATGGTTGCCAAGGTATCTGCTGGCCAATTGAAACAAACAATGTCGTTGTTTTTTATGTTTTGCAAACCGGGCAATCTTGTGTACGGTAATTGTGGCGTTTTGAAGTAAGATGCAGTTTTTGTAAACGGTATAGAATCGTGTACCATTGGCAATGCAACTACTGTTGATGGAACTCTTGCACCGTAATGAAACTTGCTAACAAATAAGTAATCTCCTACTAATAAAGATTTTTCTAAAGATGAAGTAGGTATGGTAAAAGGTTGCATAAAGTACGTATGCACTAGCGTTGCCGCAATAATTGCAAAGGTGATAGAGCTTATCCATTCTCCCAGTTCAGAGCGAGGTTTTAAACTTCTGTCTGCATTGTGTTTTGTGTCTGTGGCATAATTGATATAGAAGATATACAAACCTAATGTTGCAATTACTAGAAGTGAATCTAACTTTTTGTAAAATCCAAAAGTTCTAATGGTTTCAATCCAAATTATTGGAAACATTAACAAGTTTATAACCGGAATGAATAGTAAGAGAATCCACCATTTTGGTCTGTTAATTATTTGCATTAAAACAATTCCGTTATAAATAGGAATGGCTGCTTCCCAAGCTTTTCTACCAGCTTTTACATACAATTTCCAAGTTCCTAGAAAATGCAGGACTTGAATTAAAATAAAAAAGAGAAACCATTCAGTGAAATTCATAATTATAATATTTAAAATCCTTTAAAAAAGGAATTATTTTAATTTTAGATAAGGCGTAAAATAAAGAAAATGTTACATTTTTTAACGGATGTTTAACACATCTCTCATGCTAAATACACCTTTTTTTCCAACAATCCACTCTGCGGCAACAACGGCACCCAATGCAAATCCTTTCCTGCTATGAGCCGTGTGCTTAATTTCTAGAGTATCTACTTCAGAATCATACCAAACCGTATGTGTTCCCGGAACTTCAGAAATTCTTTTTGCTACAATTGGGATATTTTCTACAGATGAGCTTTCGCCTAATTCCCAGTTTTTTTTAGAAGAATTTTCTATAATTCCTTCTGCTAGTGTAATTGCTGTACCACTTGGTGCATCTAATTTCTTCGTGTGATGAATTTCTTCTAGAGAGATATTATAATCCTCTAAAGAGTGCATCATCTTAGCCAATTGTTTGTTCAACTCAAAGAAAATATTTACACCCAAACTAAAGTTCGAAGCATAAATAAATGCGCCTTTTTCTATTTCGCACAGCATGCTTACCTCTTGGTATTTATCCAACCACCCCGTAGTTCCAGAAATTACAGGTACTTTATTTTTAATGCAATTAGAAATATTATCAAAGGCAGAGGATGGTACGCTAAAATCAATGGCAACGTCGGCTAAATTAATATCAATAGTATCGTGAGCCTCTTTTTTTATGACGATTTCATGACCTCTAGAAATTGCAATCTTCTCAATTTCTTTTCCCATTCTCCCGTATCCTAATAATGCAATTTTCATCTTAAAAAGTATATTTTAATGTAAAGCCAACCTTTGGAGCATCAAAAAGTATTGGGTCTTGTACAAATGTAGGTCTAAAAGACAAATTATCATCTGTATTAAATTGTATTAAATGCGCATTTACACTTGCCTCTATAATTTGTAAAACGTATAATATTACGCCCCACATTAAAGACAAATCTCTATTTTCTCTTAATTGTTCTTGTGCTCTTTCTAAAGTTTCTAATGAAACGGTTACGTTTCCTAGATCGTCTGTAAATTCATCTTGAAAACCTATTTTTCGTAACCTATATGCAGTTCTAAACCGTTTGTATTCGCTATTGTTTGTCAAGTAAAAGTAAGTTGGTGCGGCTAAAGCTCCCCAAACAACGGGTGCTTTCCAGTATTTTTTATTATAGATTTGACCCATCCCCGGAAAAATAGCAGAATAAAATGCCGCTTTTGCGGGCGCCAAAGGTTTGTAAATACCTTCTTGCACAAATAGTTTTTCTCTTTGCTTTGCTTCCTTCACATTCGTAGAATCTTTCTGACTAAAAAGATTAAAAGAAACAAGTAAGAGGAAATACACGAAGATGCTATTTTTTGAAAACACTTATTTAAGTAAATTTTTAATGCGATTAAAATCTTCTTCCGAATGAAAAGGAATTGATATTTTTCCTTTACCGTTGCTACTAACAGTAACGTCTACTTTGTGACCAAAGTATTCATTGATGTCTTTTAAACTGCTTTTAATAAAGGTAGGTACCGTTTTTTTCTTTGGCTTTGCAAGAGTTCCTGCTTTTAAGCTTTTTACAAATTCTTCTGTTTGTCTTACAGATAATTTTTCTCTTAATATTTTTTCATAGATAGCCAATTGATCTTCTGTGCTTTCTACATTAATCATTGCACGGCCATGTCCCATAGATATAAAACCGTCTCTCATACCTGTTTGTAAAATAGGGTCTAGTTTTAATAAACGTAAATAATTAGTAACTGTAGAACGTTTTTTACCAACTCTAGTACTTAATTCTTCTTGTGTTAATTGAATTTCATCAATTAAGCGTTGGTAAGAAAGTGCCACCTCTATTGGGTCTAAATTTTTACGCTGAATGTTTTCTACCAAGGCCATTTCAAGCATTTCTTGGTCATTTGCCAATCTAATATATGCAGGTACTGTTTTATTTCCAATTAATTTTGAAGCTCTAAACCTGCGTTCTCCAGAAACCAACTGAAATTTATTTCCTTCTAATTTTCTTACGGTAATTGGCTGAATTACACCTAACTCTTTAATAGAGCTGGCTAATTCTCGCAAAGCTTCTTCATCAAAATAAGTTCTTGGTTGAAATGGGTTTACGTCAATAGATTCTAATGCCAGTTCTATAATACTGCCCACTAACTTTTCTGCATTTTTGTCTGTTGCAGAATTTATGTTGGGTGTATCTTTTAATAAGGCAGATAATCCTCTACCTAGTGCTTGTTTTTTAGTTGCTTTTGCCATTTTACGAATTCTTTTTTATTAATTCTTGGGCTAAATTTAAATAATTTACGGCACCCTTACTAGTTGCATCATAGGCTATAATACTTTCGCCATAACTTGGTGCTTCCCCTAAACGGATGTTTCTTCTTATAATCGTGTCAAAAACCATGGAAGAAAAATGCTTTCTAACTTCATCTACAACTTGGTTAGAAAGGCGCAATCGAGAATCGAACATGGTTAATAAAAGGCCTTCAATTTCTAAATCGCTATTATGAATATTTTGAATACTTTTTATGGTGTTTAGTAATTTCCCTAAACCTTCTAAAGCGAAATACTCACATTGAATAGGCACAATTACCGAATCTGCAGCCACCAAAGAATTTAGGGTTATCAAACCTAAAGAGGGCGCGCAATCTATTAAAATATAATCGTAATCATCCTTAATCGCTACCAGTGCTTTTTTTAGCATGTACTCTCTATCTTCTTTGTCTACTAATTCGATTTCAATAGCTACCAAATCGATGTTCGCCGGAATGATATCTAGATTGGGTGATGTTGTTTTTACAATGGCATCTCTTGCCGAAAGTGAATGTTCTAAAACATGATAGGTTCCGCCTTCTAAGGCATCTACATCTATTCCGAGGCCAGAAGAGGCATTTGCTTGGGGATCAGCATCAATTAAGAGTACTTTTTTCTCTAAAACACCCAAAGAAGCTGCTAAGTTTATACTGGTGGTTGTTTTACCAACTCCACCTTTCTGATTTGCGATTGCAATGATTTTCCCCATAAAAATTATTAAATTTTTGTTACTGTAAATTTACATTTTTTTATGACTTTTAAAAGTGAAAGATATTAAAAAAAGAATAAAATTTTAAATTACTGTTAATCAGGTTATTGATAAGTGTGTTTGTCTTTTTTTTTATAAAAAAGAGTATAAAAAAAGCCGAAGAAAATCTTCGACTTTACACATTTATTAGGGTGTTATTTTTTAGGAATATTCTTTAGTATTTCGATGAAAAACTTCCAAAATTTCTGTGTAGATGAGATGCTTGCGCGTTCATCCGGGGAATGCGCTCCTCTAATAGTTGGACCAAAGGAAACCATGTCTATTTCTGGGTAATTCTGACCTAAAATTCCGCATTCTAAACCGGCGTGGCAAGCTTCAACTTTTGCTTTCTCGCCGTGTAAGTTTTCATATAAATTAGAGACAATGTCTAGTATTTCTGATTTTATATTTGGTTGCCAACCAGGGTATTCTCCCGAAAGTTCAACATCAAAACCTGACAGTTCAAAAGCAGCTTTTAATGAATTTGCCAAATCTGCTTTATTCGTTTCTGAAGAGGATCGTGTTAAACAGCCTATTTTAATTTGCCCATTTTCCACAATAACCCTTGCAATGTTGTTAGACGTTTCTACCAATCCTGTAATATCCGGACTCATGCGATACACGCCATTAAAAGCAGCGTAGATAGATTTTAAAAAACCTTCTTGCACACCTAGTTCCATTACTTTGTCTGGATGTTTCGTTTCTTGAATATCAATATGTAAATTTTGCTCAATTGAAGAAAACTCTTCTTTTATAATTTGGATACGCGCATTTGTTTCAAATAAAAAGGCCTCTTTAGAGACTTTGTCTATAGTTACCAAAGCAAAACTTTCTCTTGGAATTGCATTTCGCAGACTACCGCCATTAATCTCAGATATTCTCAAACCAAAATTAGTAAAACCATCAAACAATAAACGATTCATTATTTTGTTTGCATTTCCCAAGCCTTTTATGATATCCATTCCAGAATGCCCACCATTTAAGCCTTTTATAGAAATAGAAAACGCTATTAAATCCTCTGAAACTACTTCTTCTTTGTACGCTCTTGTTGCAGTTATATCAACGCCACCAGCACAACCCATACCAATTTCATCGTCTTCTTCTGTATCTAAGTTTAGTAGGATAGCGCCTTTTAAAACACCCCTTTCTAGCCCCATTGCACCCGTCATGCCTGTTTCTTCATCAATGGTAAATAGAGCTTCTAAGTTCGGATGTTCAATTTCTGTGGAAGCCAAAACGGCCATAATTGAAGCAACGCCTAAGCCATTATCAGCACCTAAAGTGGTACCATCCGCAGTAACCCAATCTCCTTCCACTACCATTTTAATTCCTTCTTTGTCAAAGTCAAAAATAGTATCTGAATTCTTTTGATGTACCATGTCTAAGTGACTCTGTAAAACAACTGTTTTTCTGTCTTCTAAACCTTTGGTAGCTGTTTTTTTAATGATAACATTACCAACTTTATCTACAAAAGTTTCTAAACTTAGATTTTTACCAAAATCAACTATAAATTGAATAACACGTACTTCTTTCTTTGAAGGACGAGGAACTGCATTCAAATCTGCAAACATATTCCAAACTTCTTTTGGTGCTAAATTCCTTATTGCTGTACTCATTTTTTATCTTTTTAATTTCACTTCAAAAATACGGTTTTCTATCTATCTTTAAAAGGTTTTAGTAGGCTTTTAAAAGTTTCGGCTTCCTTTAAAAAGACACGATATATATCTTTTAAACGAAGCCGAAAAGTAAATTTATAATTTAAGAAATCTCAAGGATAGACTCAGAAAGATCTTTTCTTACTTTAGATAAGTCTTTCATATAATCATCTGTTGCTCTAAAACCAACAGGCAATACTAATACAGATTTTAGATTGTCTTTTTTTAAGTCTAAAATTTCATCATATTTATCTGGAGTAAAACCTTCCATTGGACAAGAGTCTATTTCTTCATAAGCACAGACCGTTAGTAAATTACCAAGTGCAATATATGCTTGATTTTTATTTGAGATGTATAATTCCTCTTGTGTTTTTTTTGAGATTTCCGCAGTTAAAAACTTTTTAAACGGATTGATAACCGCATCTGGCGTGTTTCTAATTTTTTGCACTAAATTGAAGTAATTTTCTACTTCTTTAGTGGTGTAATTATCCTGTATGCAGATAACCAATAGGTGTGAAGCCTGCAGAACTTGTGGCTGATTCCAAGAAAATGGAACCAATTTTTCTTGAACCACTTTATTTTTAATTATTATTAATTTCAAAGGTTGTAAACCATAAGAAGTAGCGGTTAAATTAAAAGCTTCTTTTAATGTATTTACTTGCGCCTTTGAAAGCTCCTTATCTGTATCGAACTTTTTAACAGCATAACGCCATTTTAAGCTATCTATAATATTCATTTTTGCTATTTTGAAATGCAAAAATAAGCCAATATTTTTGCTTTTTGAGAGGTTGTTAATTAGATAAACTTATAGAAGTATCAATTTTTTTGTACCTTGAAAGTAAAAAGCATGAACGAAGATTTTTTGCATTATGTATGGAAATACAAAGTGTTTTCTAAGGTCGATTTTAAAACAACAAATAAAGAGCGTTTAACCATTTTAAAGTCTGGATTGCATAATAAAAACGTAGGGCCAGACTTCTTAAATGCACAATTAAAAATTGAAGGTCAAACTTGGATTGGTAATTTAGAGATGCATACAAAAGCATCAGATTGGTATCTACACAACCATGAAACGGATGCAAATTACGATGCTGTTATTTTACATGTTGTTTGGGAGAACGATGCAGTTATTTTTATGAAAAATAACAAGCCTTTACCAACGTTGGTTTTAAAAGATTTTGTGGATGCTAGTGTTTTGAATAATTATAGAAAGTTATTTCTTACACCAACGAATTGGATTCCCTGCAAAGATGCCATTGTTACAGTTGATGAATTTACTTTTTCTAATTGGAAAGAACGGCTGTTTTTTGAACGTTTAGAAAGAAAATCTATTGAAATAAGTAGTTTACTACAGCAAGAAAATAATAATTTCGAAGCTGTTTTATTTCAACTGTTAGCAAAGAATTTCGGATTAAAAGTAAACGCAGATGCTTTTTTAAGATTGGCGCAGTCTATAGATTTTTCCATTATTCAGAAGGTTGGTTTTAATGAAAATCAGTTTGCGGCTTTGTTATTTGGGCAAGCAGGCTTTTTAGAGGAAGAAATTGAAGATGAATATTACCAACAATTAAAAAGAGAATACAGCTATTTAAAGCATAAATTTAAGTTAAACGCTATTCCTAAAAACGAGTTTTCTTTTTTTAGAATGCGCCCTAATAATTTCCCTACCATTAGAATCGCGCAATTAGTCTCGTTATTTAATACCCATCAGAATTTATTCTCTAAATTAATGGCAATAAACAATATAAAAGATTTTTATGAATTGTTTGCTGTTGAAATACATCCTTTTTGGAGAACACATTATAATTTTGAAGCGATCTCAAAACCATCGCCTAAAAAATTAACGAGTTCCTTTGTAGATTTGTTAATTATCAATACCATTATACCTTTAAAATTTTTATATGAAAAAAGCAGAGGAGAAATGAACACTCCCTCTTTTTTAAAATTGCTTAAAAACATAAAGTCAGAGAAAAATAATATCATTTCTAAATTTCATGAAATTGGTGTTGGTGCTAAAAATGCTTTTGAAACCCAAGCTTTGTTAGAGCTTAAAAATAAGTATTGCGCACCTAAACGTTGTTTAGAGTGCGCAATAGGAAATGCTCTTTTAAAAAGACATTAATTAAACCCCTGCTTATACAGGAATGATAACATCTAGTTATTTCGGGTCTAAAATAGTCTCAATCATTACAACCGCGTCTTTGTAATGATATGTTGTAATTTTATTTACAGCTCTTTTACTAGCGGAATTTAACTGCTGTTTTAAAGAGGTCAATTCACCACGAACAATAGAGGAAATATCTGTATTCTTTACTGACGCTTCTTCCATTAAGTTTGCCATGGTTTGAATAAATGATTTTTGGAGGTTTCGCCTGTGAAGACCTACATTTTTAGTTGTTTTTGTTTCAGAGAAAAGACCACTACTTAAATCTCCTATCATTGCAATTGCAGTATAATTATCATCTTGAATTATTGTTGCATCAATCATTCTTTTTAAAGTTTTAGCATTCAGTAAAGTGTTTAAGAACCTATTTTGGTATTTCTGCATGATGTCTGAATAGCCAGCCTCATCAATTTTATTTAGAATATTTTTGTCTAGTAGCCAATTTTGAGTTTCAAAAACATTTGTGTGCAACCAATTTAAAGACTCTTTTTGTTTCGCTTTTGAAACAGCAATATAGACATTTCCTGTTTGAGAAGGTTTTTTGTTGAACTCATAAACGCCGCCAATATTTCCTGCTACATGCCCAACATATCTGCCCCATACGCTTAATAGCTCACCATACAATTCACTTAAATCTTCATAATTATTTGTTTGATCAGAAGTCCAGTTTGGTAAATTTTTAGCTACAATTTTTAAGTTTTTTACACCGTAAGTACTAGACTTTACTTGGTCATTTCCTATTCCTTCGGTTTGTGCAGAAGGATCAAAGCGTTGACCACCAAATCTATAAATAGGATTGTCTGCTTTGTCTTCAATCCATGTATTTAATGTTTTCACCTCTTCTTCAGGCTTACTTATATCTGCTATTTTACGATATCCCCAGTTGATTGCATAGTGGTCATAAGGCCCAAGTTGTCTAATAAATCGAATGTTTTCATCACCTGGTTGTGCCACATAGTTATACCTCGCATAATCCATAATTGTTGCTGCAATTCCATTTTTCTGCGTAAAACTTCCTGAGCGTAAAGAGTCTGTTGGATAAGCAAAACTAGCTGCCATGTTGTGTGGCAAGCCTAAAGCGTGTCCTACTTCATGAGCAATCACCATGCGCATCATATCTCCAATTTCTTCATCTGAAGTATTTAGAGTTCTTGCAGAAGGGTTGGCCGCACCAGTTTCTAATAAGTACCTATTTCTATAAGAACGCAAATGGTTGTGATACCAAATGATGTCACTTTCTAAAATTTCACCAGATCTGGGGTCCGCAACGCTCGGTCCTGTCGCATTTCTTGTGGTGCTTGCTACGTATCTAATAGAAGAGTACCGAATATCTTCCATACTAAACTCTGGGTCTTCTTCTTTTGTTGGAGGCATTTTTGCCATAATAGCATTTTTAAACCCAGCTGTTTCAAAAACCTTTTGCCAATCATCTACTCCTTGTTTTATGTATTTTCTTAATTTTATTGGAGTCGCAGGATCTAAATAGTAAACAATCGGTTTTTTAGGTGCAACCAATTCACCACGGTTATAGGCTGCTTCGTCTATTGGTTCTAGACGCCATCGTTTAATATATCTTTTACTATCTGCTTTTAAAGCTTCAGAATTATAATCTACATTACCTATGGAGAAATAACCAACCCTTTTGTCATAAACACGGGACATCATTGGGTTTTTTGGCAACAAAATCATAGACTGATTGATGCGCATGGTAATGGTATTTGTGCTTTTATTGCTTGGTGGTGCATCTGCTTCGAAAGTAAAGTCTTGCACAACTTCAATATTTTCTGGGTAACTTTTTATACTGTGAATAAAACTTCTAGAGGTATCTAATTTTTTTACTTTATACGTTTTCCTGAAGTACGCTGGTAGGCCTGTAATTGCTTTTACATCAGTAGAAAATAACTTGGTCACATCTACTAAAATAGCAGTAGAATCTATGTTTTGAGATTGTACGTCAAAGGCATAAATAATGGGTTCTAAATTGTTTGCTTTTACAGATTTGTAAATGGGCAAAGAATCATTTGCAATGGCGTTGTAAGATTTTACTTTTAGTAGTATTTTATCTTTGTAGGCTTCCCAGACAATCACTTGTGTGTTAATTTTAGAGCCAGCGTTTACGTAACCACCGCCCAAATCTGCAGGAAGTTCTTTAATTCTTGTGACCAACAGCATTTCTTTGCCTAAATAAGATTTCGGAATTTCATATAAGAAGTTGTCTTTGTTCTCATGTACTTTAAATAAACCTTCATCTGTTTTGCTGTCTTTCTTTACAAAGTCTGCATAGCTAAGGACTTTACTTTTTTTAGGCTTAGTAGCCGTTTTTCTCTCTCTTTTTCCTTTCGCTTTTCTTTTCTGTCCATTGGTGTTTGTAGGAAGCATAAAAACAAAAAGTAGTGCAAATAATAGGATGTTTTTCATTGGTTGGTTTTTTGATAGTTGGGTACACTAAATTATTAAAAACATTGAAAAGAATTCTTATTATTGTGTTAAAAAAAATGCTCAAAAAAATCTATTTTTTTTTGAGCATTTTAATTAGGATAAAAAAGCGTATTAATATAAGCTCTTGTATTTATTCGGATTAGATTCGTGCATAATGGCATACACTTTCTCGAAAACATCTTCTGCAGAAGGTTTAGAAAAGTAGTCTCCATCTGTACTATAGGCAGCTCTGTGTGCTTTTGCTGTTAAGGTACAAGGTTTACTATCTAAGTATTGGTACCCATTTTGTTTTTCTAAAATTTCTTGCAAAAGATATGCGGAAGCACCTCCAGGAACATCTTCATCCACTACTAATAGTTTGTTCGTTTTTGCCAAACTTTTTACACAATCGCTATTCAAATCAAATGGCAATAAACTTTGTGCATCAATAATTTCTATCTGTATGCCTGCCTGCTCCAAATCTTTCGCAGTTTCTTCAACAATTCTTAATGTTGAACCATAAGAGACGATCGTAATATCTGTGCCTTCTTTTATAGTTTCTACGAGGCCAATTTTGGTTTTAAATTCGGCTAAGTTTACAGGTAATTCTTCTTTTAAGCGATATCCATTTAAGCATTCTACAACTATTGCGGGTTCATCACCTTCTAGTAAGGTATTGTAAAAACCTGCTGCTTTGGTCATGTTTCTTGGCACTAGCACGTGCATTCCTCGAACATTATTTATAATTCCGCCCATCGGAGAACCTGCATGCCAGATTCCTTCTAATCGATGACCACGTGTTCTAATGATTAAAGG
>Ga0307488_10004444_pt1 | contig 11691 bp, 14 predicted proteins | sample SB02metaG_FD_202248 | JGI IMG/M metagenome (GOLD analysis project Ga0307488, IMG submission 202248) | Sea-ice brine microbial communities from Beaufort Sea near Barrow, Alaska, United States - SB 0.2 | ecosystem: Environmental > Aquatic > Marine > Coastal | place: USA: Alaska | collected...
GGGGTCATGATGATGAGGGACCCAATAAAACGCTCTTGCCACGTCATAACTTAATTTAGTCAACATGCGGCGGTTGTAGGGCTCGCGTGGCGTGCACTAGTCGCGCATGTTGTATGTATGACATGGCCAGCATTGTACAACGCGTGAATTTACGCCATGGACGCGGCGGAGGCGATGGGCAATTCGGTGCTGCGTCCCGGGAGGTGGAGGAAGTGGTCCGGCGCGGCGTCGCTAGGAAGAGATTGGTATACATCGCGGAGTGCAGTTCTGCCAATAATACCTCGGACTTCCTGCGCTGGGCGGCGGAGCGCGCCCGCGCCGACGCCATGGACGGCTCGGGGTTCTCCCCAGATGTAGTGGTGCTCATCAAGCCACGCACGCTGCCCAATACCGAATTTGGCAGCTACGGCGTCAAGAAGGCGTTTATCACGGGGAAGCAGCAGACGCTCTACCAAAACGATTGGGTGGGAGGCGGTGGCGGGTGTGCGAAGGTGTCCACTCGGCCCCTGATGGACCCCCAGGTGGGGCCGCTCTAATTGAAACCGGTTCAAACCCGTGTTCACAACGCCTGGCTCCGGCGCTTGAAACTAACATATGACAAAAATCGTTGTCAAGTTTTGATTTCAAATTCAAGTTGCGGCGGTACAGCCGGCTGTGGCAGGTGACGGTGGGGCATTGCAGGTTGACAGCATCGAAACCGGCGTTCAAAAAAGCGCCAGTGGTTCCAGCGTTCAAAACTATAATATGAACAACTGCTTTCAACGTTTGCTTTCAAACTCGACTTGCGCCGCTACATGATGAAAAACGAGCGGAACGGCATCATGTACCAGGCAAGGGGGGGCGTTCACAACAAGCACTCGAACGCAGCCCGACTTCAAGGTGACTCCTCCTATCGACGCGCGGACTTGGTTCATGGTCGAGTGCTTGTTTCTTAACAACCCCACATCGAGAGCGAGAGGGTCATTGAGAACAAGCTCTCGAACGAACCGAGATTGGACGTGCCCGCATGACCTACCGGGTACCTTCGGGGTGAATGCTCATACTTGCATAAGACGCGCGGAGGAGGAGGATATTCAACGTCGGTCGAGTGCTTGTTCTCAACAACAAGCCCTGCTTGGCCCTCGGTACCCCCCCTTGCCACCGGTCCATCCGCACTCGGTTCAACCACATGCCTTGACAGGAGGGTCATTCAGTGACTGAGAACATGCACTCGAACAGTACGACCCTTCTGCTAGGCGCTCCCGCAAGTACTCGAACAAGCACCCGAGCTGAAGGCCAGGTTTGACGCAGGGACAACACCCGCCTCTTTATCGTCATTGACACGTGTTTTCAACCCTCGCCTCTTGAGTCAAATGACATCCTATGACGCGGCGAGCAATGGACAAGCGAGTATTGCGCACCACATCGTCGTCATCGACACGTGACTTCAACCCTCGTCTCTTGAGTCAAACGACATCCTATGACGTGGCGAGCAAACGAGGACTTGGAATTGCTTGAGTTGATAGCTGGTCGCTCATGTATATTATCGTGTACATCAAGTATGTACACGGCAGACAGAAACATGTATGGGCGAGGGTCTACCAACTCAATGATCGTGATCAGACCGCGCCACGTGCCATCCCCATTTGACCCCCCCACCAGAACTGCGCAGGCCCTGTCTCGAGAAACAGACCGACATGGAGGGCGCTCAGGCACTCTCGTCGAACCGCGAGATGCAGCGGGCAGGGCCGTGACATGCAACACGCACGGGGGCCGGGGTGAAAGCCTGGTGCCTAATGCTTCCTTATACATGCGGAAGCGTCCCTTTTTTCTCTCTCCAGTAGGTAGCGCGACCACCACACAATTCCGCGACCCCCCCGCCGACCTAGCCGCCGCCGCCACGGTGCAGGGCTCAACACTGCGCACCGGTTCCCTGCGTGTACGCTCATACGGTTTAGGGTTTATGCAAACCCTTTTAATAATCCCTTAAGCCCTAATAACCCCTGAACCCAAAGCCTAACATCGATTTTCTCTGAAATTTTGGTCGTATCGTGTGCGGCCCCGGGTGTGGGCCATGCGGCACGCCCTGCGGGATAAAGTCCCCAGGTGGGGCCGCGCTACTTGAAACCGGTTCAAACCCGTGTTCACAACGCCTGGCTCTGGCGCTTTGAACTAACATATGGAAAAAAGCGTTGTCAAGTTTTGGTTTCAAATGCAAGTTGCGGCGGTACAACCGGTTGGTAGGGCAGTGCAATTTGACAGCATCGAAACCCGCGTTCAAAGCGCCTATCGTTCTTGCGCTCAAAACTATAACTAAACAAATGCTTTCAACATTTGCTTTCAATTCCAACTCGCGCCCCTACATGATGTTAGACGAGCGGGACGACATCTTGGCCGAGGCAGGGGGGGCGTTAAGAACAAGCCCTCGAACTGAGATCGCATGGCGACTTCAGGGTGAATGCTCGTATGGACGCGCGGACTTGGTTCATGGTCGAGTGCTTGTTTTTTCACAGCCCCCCTTCCAGAGCTAGAGGATCATTGATAACGAGTGGAACGAACCGAGATTGGACGTGCCCGCATGACCTACCGGGTACCTTCGGGGTGAATGCTCATACTTGCATAAGACGCGCGGAGGAGGAGGATATTCAACGTCGGTCGAGTGCTTGTTCTCAACAACAAGCCCTCCTTGGCCCTCGGTACCCCCCCTTGCGACCGGTCCATCCGCACTCGGTCCAACCACATGCCTTGACAGGAGTGTGATTCAGAACAAGCACTCGAAGCGAGATCGCATGCCCCCGCACGACTTACCTTAAGGGCGAATGCTCATACCCACACACGACGCGCGGATGACGATGATTATGAACACAACGTCCACCGAGTGCTTGTTTCCAATGACTCTCCTGCTGGGCGCTGTTGCGGCGGTGCCCCGGGCGCACAGTGGCAGGGGGTTTCTTGAGAACAACCACTCGACCGACGATGAGTTGACCATCCGATTCCGTACGTCTGTATGAGCATTCACCCTGAAGGTAAGTCATGCTCCGATATTGATCGAGCGCTTGTTCTCAATGTCCCTCCTGCGCGGCGGTGGTGGGCATGAATCACATGGTAGAGTGGGGCAACTTTACACCAGCTCACCCCGATTTGACATCGGCTTGACCGGATGACTGCGCTTGGTTTCAGGCTTCGAAGCTAAAAGATGATGGACCGCTTTCTAACGTGAATTTCACCGTGCGCCCCTATAGCCTAGACGGCATCGAGGAGCGTTGGCGCGCGGCGCAGGGCGACGCCTCCGACGTGGAAACTGCGCGGTGACGGTAGCGGATAGCGGCAGTGCCGCTGCCGCTGCACTCCCGCTGCACCTTGAGTAGCTTAGCGGGGATAGGTCCCGACTGGCGAGGGGTCCACGCCCGCTACCTTGCCACAAACACACTCTGGCCGTAACTTCTAACACGACACAATTGTTCAACTTTGGATACACAAATGATCTTACATGATATGTATGTAATATAATGATGTAATCGTTGAAAACACACCCCAACCCGCCAACGCAACGATGCACAATACTCCACTCGGCGAGCTGTCCAGCGAGGAACGTCGGAATACGGAGAAGGTCACATAGATGGTCAGTGATCACCACGGAATCTTGGAACAACTCCGACGTTTGTAAACGAGCTAGCACGCCACCGCGCTGCCACCAAAGCCACGACAGACGACTGTCGAGGGTGTCCGCGCCACGGGACATCGGGCGCAGCGCGTGTGGGAGCGTGGCGATGCCGGTAACACTACCAAGAGAGCTTCCAACTTGTGTGTGTGGGACAAGTGGTCGGCCGGCGCCTCCGACCGCCCAAAACACAAGCCAAAACAAAAGGCGGCAATAGCCACGAGGGGGTGCCGCCCTCTCGCACACGCCTGCCCACCACCCTCCCCCCCGCCGCCGCCGCCGCTGCCCTCGCTATCGTGTCATATCGCCGCCACCCGCTGTGTAACCACCCGCGCCGCCTCGCATATGACCCTGGCTGGGATCTTCTCCGCGGGCGCGGGCGCGATCGTCCGCGACGGTACCGACGCGTCGACGCTGCTCGGGCGGCTGCTGGAGGAGTTGCACGGCCTCTTTGCGACGGAGGTGCTGGAGAAGTGGCTGGACCCCACGGACCTCGCCATGCTGGCGCGCGCGTGCTGGAAGTGCGGCGAAGCGGTGCTGTCGTCGGGCGTCGAGATCGCGGGGGAGACCTTGGAGGGGCCGCTCGAGCTCAAGAACTTTCTCGGAACCGTCGAGCTGTTGGCGGGGGGGAAGGACAATGGGTGCCAATGGAATAGGCCGACCTGTGCCCCGCCGCGGGGGCAGGGCACCTGGAGGTGTTGCAGTGGGCGCGGGAGCAAGGCTGCGAGTGGGCGTGTCCACATGTGACGCTGCCGCAGAGGGCAGACACCTGGAGGTGCTGCAGTGGGCGTGGGCGGAACTCTGCCCGTGGAGCACGCGGACGTGCTCACGCGCCGCTCTCGGCGGGCACCTGGAGGTGTTACGGTGGGCGCGGGATCACCATTGCCCGTGGGACGTGTCCAACGCGGTGTAACGCTGCCGCCGAGGGCGGGCACCTGGAGGTGCCGCAGTGGGCGCGGGATCACGGCTGCGACTGGAATGAGTCGGCGTGCGCGTCCGCTGCTCGGGGCGGGCAGCTTCAGGTTTTGAGGTGGGCGCGGGAGCAAAACTGCGAGTGGGACGACTATCGCATAAGTTGACGGCGGCGCGACCTCGGTGGGCGGTCGGCGCACCGAGGTTCGGACGCCGCCGGCGCTCCAGTAGACATTGAGTCACCGCATAAGTTGACATGAGATAAAAAACCCAGATTTTTCTCATCCGGAGTGACGAAAGGGCGAATGCCCATACCAATTTCGGCAGATTGACGAAAATGGCCATGTCACTTAGGGTCAGAGGTTATGCGACCCTGCTCCACGCCTAGGACCTGTGCGTACGCTGCTATGGGCGGGCAGCTAGAGGTGATGCAGTGGGCGCGGGAGCATAGCGCTCCGTGGATCGAGGACTACGTTTGTGCATGCGCTGGTTACGGCGGGCACCAGGAGAAGCTGGCGACGTGGCTGGCCGAACACGGTGGTCCTTGACGGCGCCCCGTGGGCCGTGGCATGAGGACCACGTTCGTGCACACGCCCCCGCGGGCGGGGCTCCGGAGAAGGTTGAGAGGTGGTTGTGGCCGAATACGGTGAAGATCCATGACGTTGACGTGAAGGCGTAGTGATCCTCACGAGCACGTGAGGTCCCCAACCGGGCAAACACTGTTCCAACGCACAAAGAATTACATCTAACACAATACGACACAACTATGCTAAGCTCTCAACACGATAATCTGGAGTAGCGATGACGCAATGAACGAACACAAATTCGAACACATAAACTCAACTGCTCCATTGCACAGCTGTGTATTACGATATCCTCAATCGTCCTCGTCATCCCGTTTCGCCGCACTCGCCACTTCCCGCGCCACACGCTAGGACGCGGCGAGTGTGTACGGGTACACTGGTGCACTATGAGCAAACAGTCAGTCGTCATCGTCGCTCCAATTCGCCTCGCTCGCCACCTCCTTCGCCACCTGCCGCGCCGCACTCGCCACCTCCTGCTCTCGCCGCGCCACGGCCTTCGCTTTCCGCAACTCCCCCCAGGGCCCTGGCAGACAACGCTCGTAACATCAGGCGGGGTGGTGGCACGCGAATAAAAAAACAGAGGTTAGCGAATGTGTTGAAGGACAAATTGAGCACTTATTGCCAGGCCCTACCTCGGCCAAAGCCGCGCGGTCGTCCACGCCTCTCAGGGCCTTACACGTCACAGCTGCAACAGCTCAAGTTGAGCTGGGAAACATTACGACCGGCCCGGCCACGGCCTGGCCAGGGTGGATGACGCGGAGGGTGTGTGTGGATACACCGGTACGAGTACGCCCTCAGGAGGAGTATGCAGTGGGTGTGTATGGGTACGGGAACACCGGTGACCTACAATCAAACATACAGGTCCGAGCTGAAAAAAGGACGAGTGTAAGGCCAGGGAGGAGGGTGCGGCGAGAGTGTACGGGTACGAGCAGTCAGGCTTGAGCTTGAAAATGAAAAGAGTGGACAGGCCCAGCCGCCGCCTCGCTCCGCGGTGGATGGTTTAGGGTTTAGGGTTTAAGTTTAAGGTTTAACCCTAAACCTAATGCGCTAGTCAAAGCTGGACTGCACCCCCACCCTGTGGTCTAACGAGGGTCTAAGCGGACCTCCCAGTCCGCTTATTTAAAACCCGAAACAAACCCTAAATCCAAAAACCCTAAACCCTAAACCCTGAGGATGCGGCAGGCTTGTACGGGTACACCAGAACAATACGAGCAGACAGTCAAGGGACAATGTAACGCCCTGCCGCCGCCCCGCCCTGCGGCGCCCTCAATATCCATCTCAAGGCCCCCGCCGATGAGTTTGTATGGGTGCACTACAATTGTACACCACGAGTGAACTGTCAGGGAACAAGTGTCCGGGCCCTACCGCCGCCCCGCCCCGCGGCGCCCCCGATCTCCATTCCCAGCGCCCCGCCAATGAGCCGCCGCGCCACCGCCGAGGGCCCGACACATAATGCTCACCACGTTATAGGATGCCATTTGACTGAAGAAGCGAGGCTGCGAAAGGCGTTGGATGACGTGGCAGGCAACATCCACCAGGCCGCGTCACATCAATTGCTCGCCACGTCATAGGATGCCATTTAGCTCAATAAATGAGAGTTCCAGAGGCGTTGGATGGCGTGGCAGGCAATATCTACCAGGCCCTGCAACCGCCGCGTTGGTCGCCGGGCGCACCGTGGGCGGTCCCGCTTCAGACGCATGGATTGCCTCGGATCAGAGCCTTCCAGACGTCTCGTCTTCAGCTTAATTACCGCAGCTTTGTGTCTGATTGTTTAAGGTGAAGGTCTCAGGGAGAAAACGGCTCAAGTTTACTCGTAGCTGAAAAGGGAACGACTGGAAGACCCTGCGTCGGATGCGTCGTTGCAGGCGTCAAGTAGCGACCGCATTCTCCATCGCTCGGACTCCCCGTCCCCATCCTCCCTGCTCGCCCCGCCCCCCCTGCTTGCCTCATCCCCGTCCATCTGAGCATTTCTAGTAATCACTCTCCTTCCAGCCGGTTTGTCCGCGGGGTTTGCCCGCACTAACGTTGCCACGTGGTTTAGCGCCGCCCCCTCCCACCCCGAGTCAGAGTCATCCGAGTCAGCCGCCTCCTCCCAGGGTCTGGTAGACTTTGATGTTGCTCAAACGCCAGTTCATACTCGTAGGCTGCCATTTAAGCCGAGAAGACAGGTTCAAGATGCGTGTCAATGACCTGGCGGGGAACAGAAATAACTTGACAGGCCCTACTTTCTCCCAGTCGTCGGAGGAAGCTGCGTCTTCCGACTTTGCCGCTGCCTCCCAATCGTCGTCGGAGGAAGCTGCGCCCTCGAGCTTTCGTGCGGCCTTGTCCCAATCGTCAGAGGCAGCTGCGGCTTCGAGCTGTGCCGCGTCCGCGTCCTTGACCTCCGCCCCCTCCCAGTCTTTGGCAGCCTCTCCGTCCGCCATGTCCGCCGCCAACGCCGCTCCCACTGCAGCCACCGCCGCCACCGCCGCCTCCGCCGCCGCCGCTGCTGCCGCCGCCTCTGCTTCGTCAACCCTCTTCTTCCCCGATGCCACCGTCCTGTCGACGTCGGCACCTCCAACCTCCTCCGCCTTCGTCCCAACGCCCACCCCGCCGCCGCCGGGGGGTCGGAGCGCGGGTGTCCGGAAAGAAACCACCACCTCCACCGCTTTCGTCGCCTCCCCCTCCGCCGCCGCTGCCGCCACCACCGCCGCCGCTGCCGCCGCCGCCTCCGCCGCCGCCGCCGCCGCTGGGTCTTCATCGCTCCCCTTCCCCGACGCCCCAGTCGGGGCCGTGTCGGCACCAATTTTGTTTTCTGTTCTGCCGTCGCCCTCCCCGCCGCCGCTGGGGGCACGAAGGACAGGTATCGGGGAGGCAGCCTCCACCTCCGCCGCCGCGATCGACAACGCCGCCAACGCCGCGGCCGCCGCCTCGCCGCTGGCGCTGCCTGCCATCTTTGTTGTGCGCGGGTCGAGCAGAAATAAACAAATAATGCGGCCTGGACATCGTGGATCAGGATAATAGTTTTCGCACAATACTGCGCGGATCCGGTGGGGGGTCAAACCCGGTGCTGGGCACCCCATGGTGCCCAGCAATGCGCGGTCATTCATTGCAACTGACGCGCGCGCGAGGCCGAGGATGATGCAGCGTGTCGCGATCCGGGTCCTGACTGCCGGATTTGGGCGCGGGCGGCTAGCTCATCCGCCGCCGCCGCCGGCCGCAGCCGCACTGGCGTCGTCGGTGACATCGCCCCAGCCTTATCCTTATCCACAGGAGCGAGAGCGAGGCTGGTGGGGCAGCTGGGGCGGCGCCCTTCTGCGTCGCGACGCGGCGCGCCTCGGCGAGGGGTTTCCCGGCTGCTGCCGCGGGTACGCGGCGGGTCACGAAGGGACCCGCAGCGGCGGCCGCGGCGGGGGCGGCGGCCGCGGTGGGGGCGGCGGTCGCGGCGGGGGCGGCGGAGGTGGTGGGGCGTCTGGTTTGATTACGTTGGCGAGAAGTGTGGAGGACATCCTCGGGCTGGTGGAAGGGAAAGGAAAAGTGTTCGACTTCATCCACGTCTCGAACGCGATGAACAAGTTAGTGAGGGCCTCCAGGCGCGGGACGGGCGAGCGCTCGCTGAAGCTGGAGGGCAAGCGGTTGAGTCGGGACCCGAGATTCGCACAGCTTATCGAATTGGTTCTCTTTCACTGCAAGAGCTTCCGAGCTCAGGCGGGGGCAAACGTTCTGCACGCGTTGGGGGTGTTTCAGGCGGATCTCGGCGCACCGGCAGTCGACGAGAATCTAGCAGCGCTACTGGGCGACTTCGTGCGGCGAGAAGCCAGTCAGATGAAACCGCAGGAGGTCAGCAACTCGCTCAACGGGTTGTGCAAGCTGCAGGCGGCGGCCGCGAAGGCGGTGTCGCCATCGGGGTGGGTGGGCTTGGCATAGGCGACGGAGAGGACGGCGAGTGAGATGGACCCGCAGGCGGTCGCCAACACGCTCAACGCGTTGGGCAAGCTGGAGGCGGCGGCGACGGCGGTGACGCCTGCGGGGTGGGCGGGTATGGCGGGGGCGGCGGAAAGGACGGCGCGCGAGATGAAACCGCAGAATGTCAGCAACTCGCTCAAGGCTCAACGCGTTGGGCAAACTGAAGGCGGCGGCGGCGGCGGTGACTCCAGCGGGGTGGGCGGGTCTGGCGGAGGCGACCGGAAAGACGGCAAGCGAGATGGACCCGCAGGACGTGGCCAACTCGCTCAACGCGTTGGGCAAACTGAAGGCGGCGGCGGCGGCGGTGTCGCCGGCGGGATGGGCGGGCCTGGCGCAGGCGGTGGAGAGGGCGGCGCACGAGATGAACCCGCAGGCGGTCGGCAACACGCTCAACGCGCTGAGCAAGCTCGAGGCGGCGGGGGCGGCGGTGTCACCTTCGGGTTGGGCGGGCCTAGCGGAAGCGGTGGAGCGGACGGCGAATGAGATGAACGAGCAAAACGTCGCCAACTTGCTCAACGCGCTGAGCAAACTCAAGGCGGTGGCGGCGGCGGTGACTCCGGCAGGGTGGGCGGCTATGGCGGAGGCGACAGGGAGGAGGGCGCCCGAGATGAACCCGCAAGACGTGGCAAACACGTTCAACGCGTTGCCCAAGCTGAAGGCGGCGGCGGCGGCGGTTTCGTGGCCGGGGTGGGCGGGCCTGGCGGAGGCGGTGGAGAGGACGGCGAGTGAGATGGACCCGCAGAATGTCAGCAACTCGCTCAACGCGCTGGGCAAATTGAAGGCGGCGGCGGCGGCGGTGACTCCGTTGGGGTGGGCAGGTCTGGCGCGGGCGGCTGAAAGGACGGCGAGCGAGATGAAGCCGCAAGAGGTGGCCATGACGTTGAGTGCGATTGGAGTTCTTCCGGCGGCGGCGGCCGAGTTGTCGCCTGTGGCACGGAAGCACCTCGAAGCCGCCGCAGAGAGGGAGGGTCCCAACATGACCTCGCGGGGACGCGAGATGACACTGCGGGGCTGCGAGAGGCTCAACCTGAGGATCCCAAACGCGAATATGGACAGTGACTTCTTTCAGTAGTACGAGCGGTTTATCCTCCCATGTCATATTAGTCATGCCAACAGGCAGACGATATCTCATACGAATGCGGGTGTATGAACAATTGACGGGACACGAGTTCATGTCTCGCCTGCTGCCATCACATTCTCCTACTTTAAATGAGTAATGTGTACGAAACTCTTCACTTGAGCGCGACCGCTTCTCAAACACGCGTTGACAACGCTCGCCGCCCGCGCGCGTATCCCCCCGACCGCCCCCCGCGGGGCACTGTCATGATGCCGTACACTCCGGGCCGCCCCTCACCCTAGGCCGCCCCTCACCCTAAGTACTAAATGATGGCCGCGCAGACACCCTGCGGTGGGTGCTAACTGGTGCGTCACACCAACAGGCGCCGGCACTGCCCATCTGTGGTTCCTGGTATTTGTGTCGGGGAGATCCACAAGGTTTAGAGGCCAGTTCATGACTCACCCGCGAGCGCCAGCCGCTGTTTATTGTATTGATGTCTCGTCGACTCTATATTTATGCACGTTAGATGCAGCAACTCTCGCTCCCCCTCCGATGCATACGTATTCACCAAGAGCGTTACCCCCAAAAGCAATCCCGTCTCCGCCAGCGACATGATACTGTAGCCGCCGCCAGCTGTGCTCACACCCCGGCCTCACACCCAACCAAACCGCCAGCTGTCCTCACGCCCAGGCCTCACACCCAACCAAACCGCCGGTTGGCTTCGCACCCAACCCTCATGCCCAATCACGCGCCGCCCTCCTTGTCCTTTCCCGCCTCGTCCTGCATCGACATCTGCAAGGCGGCCAGAAGCGCGGGGTCCTCCTCCTCGCCGGTAGCGCCGGCGCCGGCCTCGGCGCCGGCGCCGGCAGCATCGGCACCGCCGCCCTCGGCGACGGCGGCGGTGGCCTCGGCAACGCCCGTGCCCATGGACAGGGGCTTACACTCGTTCACCGTCCAGCTGAACGTAAGCACTTTCTATGGGATAGAGGGTGCATTCCGGGGGCGTTAAGAGATATTTACGAAGTGCCAAGGGGCGTTGGGGTATGTTTAGGGTGTATTATTGTGTCAGAAACGGCTCAGGTTGAGTTGAGAAGTGGATGAGTGTAAAGCCCTGCCCATTGACAGCGCGAAGGCCCTCTGCAGCAGCGCGTCCTCGTCCATCATCATCGGGTCATCCCCTTCCGCGCCCGGGGTGGCGGCGGCGGCGGCGGTGGGTGTGGTAGTGGTTGCGCCCGCGGCGGCTTCAGTTTCGTTGACCGCCGCCGCCGCCTGCGTCTCTTGCCGCGCACGCTCCTCCTCCAACGACACGCGCAGCGCCAGCATCAGCGCCGGGTCCTCGCCGCCGTCCATGCCCATCGCGTCGTTGCCGTCGTAGCCCGCCATCGCCGCCTGGCTGTTTGCCGCCGCTGCCGCCGCAGCGAACCCGGTGCCCAGGGGCTTACACTCGTCCACTTCTCAGCTCAACTTGAGCGCTTTCTATAGGATAGGGGGTGCGCGTTAGGGTTGTGTAGCCCGTGTTCAGGGGGTGTCAGGGGGTTAAGGGTGTGTAGGGT
>Ga0307488_10004445_pt1 | contig 11690 bp, 10 predicted proteins | sample SB02metaG_FD_202248 | JGI IMG/M metagenome (GOLD analysis project Ga0307488, IMG submission 202248) | Sea-ice brine microbial communities from Beaufort Sea near Barrow, Alaska, United States - SB 0.2 | ecosystem: Environmental > Aquatic > Marine > Coastal | place: USA: Alaska | collected...
TCTGAGTCTTTATCTACTTCCTAAATTATTTTGTTAATTCTCTGAAAATTTCAGAAACCATCTTCTTGTCGTTGAACCCAGCGAACTCCTTCATAACAACACCCATTTGAGTGACACCAGAGTTTACAAGCTCAGTTAACTTTTCAGTAACTTCTTCTTTTGACATTTGTTTTGGTAAGTAAGCTTCAACAATAGCTAATTCTAGAGATGCTTGAACCCCACCATACTTAATAGTTTCTTTTAGAGACTTAGCTGTTTTTAACAAAATAGCCATTACTTCTTCATCAGATAGTTCTTTTATTTTGTTTTTTTCAATTGTTTGGATTTCTCCCTTAATAACAGAAAGTAAACTCTTTGCTACTAAATTTCTTTCTTTGAAAGCTGTCATGTAGTCTTTGCTAATTTGTTCTCTTAGTAACATATCTATTTTTATTATTTTTTTTTCAATTAAACTATATGATAAAATCATATTATCTGATATAATTTTATAATTACCCCAAAACATTTTATCAGGAATAACTATCCCCTTATGAACTTTATCATTATATGTAAAAATTATTCTTCTCATATTCACAGAAATAATATGAAGATTCTGGAACTTCTGTCAAGTATGGTCGGAACCCTAGAACCTTCTGCTTGACTTTTAGTGACCTCATCACTTAGGATTACCTTTTAATGGGCTCATCACCCTTGGTTGAGTAGTGTTACCTTTCTACTCGTTTTAATCTTCATAGAGTTGGGATTATTCATTTAGTTATTTGAAGTACTTTATCACCAACACATTTTAAGCACCTACATCTTTACGTATTATATAGTTATATACAAGGTGGTTCACTGGGTTTATCAAAGATGTTAACTTATTTAACAGCTACTTACCACCATAATTTCACTAAAACTCATCCATATTATATATACCCAAATCCTTTTAATCGGTCTCCGGATGGAAAGTCTAAACTTATCTCACGATATATTATCTTAGTGACTTTAAATCTTAGACAAAGATAGTAATAAAGTTTAGATTTATAAAATAAAATTTAATATATAATAACATGAAGTATTTATATCTATATGAGGCGTTTGATTCTGATGCAATTTCTAAAGTAGTAAAATATGTTAGTAAAAGGGTTGGTAAAAAACATTCTAAAAAGTTTGTTATTGGGTTAAAAAGTATTTTGAAAAATTATGATTACCCAATTGATAAGATATCAGATAATGATGTTGAATATTTATCTGCTAAAAAAGCTTTATTAATAAACTCAGATAATGAAGTATCAAATGATAAAGGTGTTTTTTGTTTAAAATTCTGGTTCTCTTTAGAAGATGGGTTTATAGGATATACTGGTGTTGGTGATAAAAAGATGGATGATTTTATCATGTGGCAAAGTAATGATAATACCAAAAGAAATGTTATGACAAGTGAAATTGTATCATATATAAAAAACACATTAAATATAAAAACCGGAACATTAACTAAAATTGTTGATTATTATGATCTTAAACATGGTGATGATATTATTGGTTGTTTCAATAGTTCACTAAGTTTTGATAGCTTTTCTAAGGGTAAAATATATATAGAGCAGAATAGTATATATGCTATACAAGATGTTTCTTCGGGTAGCTCACCCCCTAATAACGATTGGAGAAATTGGGGATCTGATTCTTCAATAGGAATTCCAAATTGGTTGGTTGGAAATCATAGGTATTCATGGTCATTAGGTAACCCAGGTAGTATAAATGATGACCATTCACTGGTGTATAAATATACAGAAGGTGCCTATCCTTTAATTATTAGTGATTTCGATAATAAACCTGAAGAAAAAATAGATAGTCCATTTATATTTAATTTACCATTAAGTGGTCGTGGTAGATTAACAAATTGGTCTAAATATAAAGATGAACACACCTCACTTTATAATAAAAATTGGAAAGATATTGAAAATGCTGATTTTTCAGTTGTTATATATCTAGATAAAATGTTAGATGCTGGATTTAAGAAAAGTTCAGAAACTAATAATGATAGAATTGTAAATAGACTAGGAGCTTTAAAATTAATGAGTGATAATGATATTAAAAACGATAATATTAAAAGATATATAGGTATTTTGGTTTCCAAAATGGGAATAAATGTAAAGTCAATAGACTTGAAAAATTTACAAAAATTTATATCAACAACAATATTAGGAGATTATTCATACTTCTCAATTAATAGTAATAGACCAGAATTTGGAACCTATGTTGAGCAATTTTATAAGTCTATTTTGACTTTAATGGTATCCATTAAAGATGAAGATAGTGAAGAAAGAATTAAAAGAAATTTTAATAAAGTAATAATTCGTTATGAAGATAGTAATGAAAGATCTTCTTTTTATAAAAATAAAATATCTAAAAATTATCAGACATATATAGATATACCAGAAAAAGGCAAACAATTTGATCTACTAAATGAATATCTTAAAATTTGTAAATATTTAGGTTCGTATATAAAAGATTACTTATTAAAACAAGAAATAAATTCTATTGAAGAATACATATTTTTATGTAGCAAAGTTGAGTCTATTAGAAAAGTTATGATTAATAATTTATTTAAGCCAGAATCCACACCTATAAGACATTGCTTAGATAAAATGTTTTCTAATTCATCATCACCAACGGGAGTTATAGATTATATGAATAATGATAGTAATATTGATGACATTGATATAATGAAAAATGATTTAGAAAGATTGAAAAATATAGAAAAGTATATAAAATCTATATTAAATTAATTATATCTTTTTTCCTATCATCGATTTCATAAACTAATGATATACAATCTCGTTTCAATGATTTGAATTTATTTATATTTGAGTTATCTTTGTCTTTAGACAAAAGACTCATAATTTCAACATCAATTGATTTTATTTCATCCTTTAATGATTTCCTTATTTCTGATATTTCTATTAATACATCTTCCCTTACATCAATCAAAAGAGATTTGAAATATGGGTTATTAAGTATTTTATTCTTATAAAAGACAGAACTAGATTCTTTAAGAATTCTTTTAAGATTCTTAAAAACTTCTTCTTCATTATTTGAGTTTTCTAATTCCTCAAATAAAAAAATAAATTCTTCTTCTTTAGACATTATTATTTTAGATTTCTTTGAAGTTCTCTTTTCATATCCTTCTCTTTAATACTCTGCCTTTTATCAAAAAGCTTTTTTCCCTTAGCAACACCAATTTTTATCTTAAGCTTATTTCGTTTAGTAAAAATAGTAAGTGGAATACAAGTTATACCTTGGTCTTCTAAACTTCTACTTATTTTATTTATTTCTTTTTTAGTTAAAAGTAGTTTTTTATCACGATTCTCATTATGTGGTTCGGAAATATGAGTTTGTGCATACCTTGCTACCTTTAGATTCTTTATCCAAACCTCACCACTTTTTAAGTATATGAATGAATCAGATAATGTTACATTACCCATTCTTATAGATTTAACTTCACTACCCATAAGCACAACACCAGCTTCATACTCATCAAGTATGTGATATTCATAATATGCTTTTCTATTTTTTACTATACTCATGGTATATTTAATTAAGAACCTTTTCTAATTTATAGTTTCTCTCTAATGGTAATAAAATTTCTTCAAGTGAAACATTTTCACCATCCATACCATATCGATTCTTCATTATGGATATATATGGTTTCTTTCCAAGAAGTTTATCTGTTATATTAGAGTCTTGTATAACAAACGCTAAATCAGAAATCATTAGTGTAGAATCACCACCAGTAAAATTATGTCTCTGAAACTTACTTGAACTCTTATACATTGGGGTTGTTATTATTAATTTATAAGGGGTTTCTATAACTTCTGGTTTGTGACTTTCTGGATCATCAAAATCAAGACCTAAACTTTCTTCTTGTATTTTGTTGTATGCTTTGAACATATCTGTTCTGATTTTCTCAATCATTTTCCTTATAACCACTGAAAATCCCATACCATCAACCTTACTCGAATATCTCACATCACCTATATCCAACACAACATACTTGAAATCAGGAGAATCTCCCAAAATCTGTGTTAGTTTTATTTCTCTCAAATAACTAACGAAACTGAAGGATGAATCTACTTCACCAATTTTCAAGTGTGGTAATCTTGAAATAAATTCATCCTTTATTCTTTCACTTTTATAAGTGTATCCTAAAACTGAAACATCAGACTTATCAACAAGGTCATATAAATATTCAATTGATTCCATTTATTCAGAAATGTGCTCGTTAATCATTTCTGTTAATTTTTCTTTAGTAATCGCACCAACTGATTTATTAATAATCACACCATCTTTATAAAGTAAAATAGTTGGGATGTTTCTGATACCAAGTTCTTTCACGATATCTCTATTTACATCCGCGTCTAGTTTACCAACTGATAATTTACTTTTAAAATCAACTGATATCTGATCAATGATTGGACCTATCAATTTACAAGGTCCACACCATTCAGCCCAAATATCAACAAGAGCAAGATTGTTTCTTGATAAGAAATCCGAATAGTTACTATCGTTTAATTCTGTTATAAACACTACCATAATTTTATTTTATTTTAAGTTATATTTAGTAAATCTTCAAAAGTTTACTAAATCATCTAAATCGGAGGTAAGACCTGGATTAACCTTTTCTTCTTTTCTTCTCAATATAGAATTAACTTTACCTCTTGTATCATTAATGATTTCTTTTCTAACAGACAATTCTAATAATAATGAAGTTTGTTCGTCCAACACCATATCTTTATCTACTTTAACTTTCTCTAAAATTGAAATAGCAATAATTGGATCGTCTTTGAATTTATCTAGTAACTTCTTAACTATTATTACTTGTTCAGATAATTTAATACCCTTCAAGTTAGCTATTGAGTTTGGTGCAAATTTACAAAGTCTATTTAATAAATCAATATCTTCGTTATTAACTTCTTTATCAAAGTAATTAGGATCATCAAAGAAATAACTTAGCTTAGACCAAAGTTTTACTTTTTCATCATCTCCATAAATATTCCTCATATAGAATAAGTAAATACCAGATAGAAAAATATTACTTAGATTGGTGTCTTCTGAAAAGATGAGTGGTCTTCTATTTTCAAAAATATCAGAGTGTTTATGATCTTTCATTTCAATACTTTTAATATAATGTAATTCTGATTTATCACCAAACTTAGTAAAAACATATTCTTCCATTTCTTCATCGCGACATAGAATAAAATGTTTTTTAAGTAAATCTTCATTATCCTTATACATATCAAAATATCTTTCCTTGAATCTTAATTTAATCATATCACTGAACCTATAATATAAAGCATACTGTAATAAATTACATTCAAACTCTTTTAATTCAACATTCAATTCTTTTGATTTTTTAGCTAATCTAACAGCACTATGTGATGGAGTCATTAAATTAGATATTCTTAATTCTCCCGTTTTTAAGAATTCCTCAAAATCTTTTGTCCAATAAATCTTATCCTCATCAATAGAGTACCCTACTTTAGTAGCGTTTATATCAAATGAGCTAATTACGAGTCCGGGGTCTGTTGTATTTGATTGATAGGTTATAGTATTGAAAATACCGTCTCTTAAAGATTCAGAAATGGTGTAGAAATCCTTGGTATACGAAGAGAATTGAATCCCTGAATAATCTTCGTAATACTTTAAGTCCTGCTCTTTATATTTAAATAGAGTTTTTGTATTATCATCAATCTTATCTATCTGCTTTTCGAAAACGAAAATATCAATATCATTGACAACTGCTTTGTTACCAGAAACCAATTCCCAAATTATATTAGCAATTGATCCACCAGCGACAAATCCCTGTAAGGGTAAACCCCATTTTGACTTAATTTGGTCTATAGCTTGACGACCAAGGTTTTCTACGTCCATTGTTTTAATTTTTAAAGGTACATTTCATCTATTTCATCAAACTCATTTTGAGTTTGTTCAATAAGAATATGGCGACCATTTCTAATTTGTGATTTAATAGTTGATAGGTTTTTACCAAGTTGGTCTGCTATATCCTTATATGCCATCCTGTTAATTTCTCTCATTTCAATTACCGTTCGATACGGTTCCTTTAATTGTTTGATTCTACTTTTCATTATAGTAGCTTTCTTGTCGAAGACATCATTCACAACCGTTTGATTGGATGTGTCGTCTTCTTCTATGAAGTCTTTCATAGTTGTACCCTCGTTATCAAATTCAACATCTAATGATACTGACTTCTTAGAGACCTTAATGTTTTGTAATGTTAGGTTTTTTGCAATTGTGAAAAGCCATGTTGAGAATTGTGATTTTTCTCTGTCATACTTTTCGATTTTTTCAAGTGCTATCATAAAAGAATCAGTTGAAATATCCTCTGCTTTCTGAGGGTCATTACAAATTCTTCCTGTAAAATAAATAAGTTTTGGATAGTACTTTTGGTAGAGTTCGGTAAAATCTTTACCTGTTCTTTCTCTGAATAATTTCTCTTGATCAGAGAATGTAGTTATTGCATCTAATTTCATATTTATGCTTTTTTTGTTTTTAATTTGACTTCAACTTTTTTAGTCTTGTCAATCTTTTTATTGCCGTTAATTGTACTTACTTATACCCATTATATATTAAAAGTTGTTTCTTTTATTAACAAATATATCACTTATTTATTAATTTAATATTGTTTCCAACTTTTTATTTCTCTCTGTTTTAATCACTTCGCTTAATAAATCACTACCAAATAAATCTATCAAAGCATCTCTTTGATTTAATACATCATATTTTGAATCGTATGGATTTGGTTCTGGTTGATTATTGATTAAATACTCAAACCATTCTTCTTTTGAATTAATATCTGTTACGGGAGCATTCCAATCCTTTGTTATAACAGAACAGTTGTCATAACTAGGTAATTTCATTCCACCACTAACCTCAACCATATCTTTAGATACTAAAATGTGATCATTACATCTTAAATCAAACAAAGTTGATTTATTCTCAGTTACTAAATCAATTATTTTTCTACCAACTCCTATTAACTTTGATTCACCATTTACATAAACGTGTAACATAGTTCTCCCCGTTATGTTAATGTGTTTATAATCTTTATCATAAGAACGTTTCTCTCTGTGTATAAACCACATCTTTCTTAGATAACCATTTGTATCATAAACCAAACCACTATTATTACCCACAATATCATACTTTTTACCCCATATCAACTTACCATTTTCTATGAATGGTAATATTTTAAGAGTATCTCCATCTTCTATACTATACATATGATATCATTTTAATAAATTTTTCAAGTTCCAAATATAACTAATATTATCCTAATATCTCTTCTAATTGTTCAACTGTTATCACCTCAATATCTTGCCCAGACTCTTTTAACTTGATTGCTTTATTCTCTTTCGAAGATCCACTACCAGTAGCCTTTACAACTAAGTATGATGTGTTTTTAGATACACCACTACCAATCTTACCACCTCTTGATTCAATTACTTCATTCAAGTCTTTTCTGCGAACTCCAGTGAAGACAAATGATTTACCAATTAAATCATCACCAACGGGAGATACTTCAATTTTCTCTTCAATAGTAATAGGTAAGTCTTTTATGAAATCAAAGAATTCATCATAAGAATCAATGTAAGATTTTGCCGACTTCTCAGCGAATCCATCAATCACCATTACTTTATCAACACTAGGCTTTTCAGTGAATTGCTCTAGTAGCACTAATTTCTTACTACCCAATCCTCTAAAGATACCAGTAGCATGTTGTAGTTTACTCAATTGAACGTCTTTAACAGACTTTTGAATAGAGTTGAACACTATACTTGACTTTCTTTTCCCGAACCGGTCAATCTTCTCTAAATCAACTTTAGTTAAGTTTAATATATCTTTTATTGTTGTATGACCAGCTTCCCACAATTGAGTGATAACACCCTCTGATACATTATCAGCTTCTAGGATTTCAAAGAATGCAACATTCTTTTTTAATTTTTGGTCGTCTGTTTCTGTTAATGTTATTAATTCAATACCAGCTTCATTCCAACCAATATCAACACCTTCGATTGTAGGTTGTATGAAATCAACAGTTTCTAAAACATCAACGATTAATGGTATAACCATACCACTACGTTTCACTAATACTTTAGCACCAACTCCGATACCCATATCTTTTACAAAACGAGCGTTGTTTCCAGTAACGTTAGATACTGTAACACCATCAAGTTTAATAGGAGTAATATGTAGAATAGGTTTTAATAAACCTTGTTTTGAAATATTCCAAGATATCCCGATAACTTCTGACTCAGCAGTTTGTTCGAAACTTGGGTGTTTGAATGCTCTTGCCCAAACTGGATTGTTTGAGGAAGTTTCTCTACCCAATCTATTTTGTATAGATATATCGTTAATCTCGATGATTAAACCATCAATTTCATAATCAGGTGATAATTTATGGAAAAGGCCAATAAGTAAATCTTCTGTTAATTCTGAAATCATACAGATATGGTAATTAACTTTTACTCGTTGACCACTATTTAGTTCGTCAATTATTTCTTTTTTTGTGCTAAATTTAGTTCTACAAATAGCACCGTATTTAATATAGTCACAATCTTTTAGTGATTCACTAATACTTTTTGAATTTAGTAAACCAGCAACAAGATTTCTTGGGTTAGCGAAGTCTTTTGAATAATCATCTTCAAATTTTTTCTTAGCCATCATCACCTCACCATAAGTATATGTAAATGGTAAAGTATTAACATCTTCATGTACATCTAAATGATTACCAATCAATTTATAATGTTCGTCTGATTGTTGTCCAAAAGTTCCATCACCTCTTGTGGATGAAGAATTATCCAATTCATTCACACAAAGAGAAAGACCATCAAATTTAGGAGTTATGATAACTATTTCGGATTTTGAAATACCTTTAAGACGACACCAATCATTGACATCATCCATAGATTTAATTTTATTCATTGATGCCATATCAATGGGAAGTCTTCTCTTACGAGATTCATCAACAACGACATGACCTACTAAAGATAGTAAATCATCATCTGGTGATAGTAAAGCTAATTCTTCAAGTAATGTATCATACTCAGAATCAGACATAATAGGATTACCTTTTCTATAAGACGCATTGGCCTTAATTATATTTTCTTTTAATTGTTCTATCATATTACAAATATACTAATTTAATTTTAATTAACCAATAAATTATTCAATTTAACCAATAAATTACTAAGCTCGAATAGTTTTATAACTACAAATATAAAAAATTAAAATTAAATAGTCAAAGAAATAGATAAAAATTAATATATAAACAAAATCAAAGATAGACAAATGCCGATTCAAAGTTCATTTCCTAAGGTAGCTGACCAAGTAATAACTTACAATAAGAACATTGTTGATATTTTATCAAAAATCAACACTCTTACAACTACAAGTGATTCAAGTGTTAATATTCAAATTTTTGATGAAAATGGGGTTTTAAGAAATTTTTCTTTACCATCATTTACATCATTAAAAGCTGAAATTGATAGATTGAATAATAATATTAATTCACTTTATAGTATAGATGCTGATGGAGCACTTATACAAACAAGTAATCAAAACAAATTTAAGAAGATTATAACTGTTGATTTAAACAGAGAACCTAATTCAGTTAATAGTCTGGGTAGTATTTCTAACTTTAAGTCTGATGTTAATTGGTTTTTTGATAGTTTACTTGATCCATTACTTTCTGTGGAAATTGATTTATCAGGAAAGATAGAGGATAATGTAAGAAAGTGTCAATCTAGAAGATATATTGTTGATTTTGCTAAAGATGTTGCTGGTAACCTAACAAATTTAGGCCAATCAGCTCTTACTAGCTATAATAGTTTATTCAGAGGAAATGCTAATATTGTTTTTTCTGATTTTGAATCTTGGCATAAAACAACACCAGGGTTGGTTGAACCGAATAACCCAAGGTATGATGAACAAGTTTTCGATTTACAACCTAATAGTTTATTATATGATGGTGAATTTTCTGTATTAAGAATACAAGAAGATAGATTAAATAGAAAACTTTGGTATGTACTAAATACATTAGAATATATTATTGTTGATACTACTGAGGTTCAAACCTTAATCGAGGGAGCTGAAGTAATTATTAATTCCCAAAGAACATCATCAAGATATAGAGTAATTGAAGTATCAACATCCGAATCTAATCCAAGAGTTAGATTTGAAAGAGTTGAAGGTATTGAAGTAATTCCAGTAGCAATTGGAGCATTGAAAATATACTCTCCGGTTATTTATACTAAAAATGTGAGGGTTAGTATTGGATATAATGAAAGAAATATTGTTTTCTTAAAACCGATTAATGCAAATAACCATTTAGTTGCTAAAAAATGGAGTTTAGGTACTGGGTTTTATACAAATGATTTAAGATTAGAAAACGAATCAGATTCAAATGGGTTAACAATGGAACAATTCTATGTTGATTATGTTTATGATTATGGTGAAGTACTACAAGATTTGGTTGCTAAAAAAACACCAAGTAAATTAGCTGGTACCCCAAATGCACCAGCATTAATTAATGATAATTTTAAGGTTGTTCAGGTTAACAAACATTTAACTGATACACCAGATGGTAACCTTATAAAGCAAAAACATAATTACCAACTTTCACTTAAATCAGAAGTTATACAAATACAAGATGCTATCTTAGATAGAAATAAAAAAGTGAGATATAATAAATTTAAATCAAAATCTTCTAAAAAACAATCTAAATTAGAAATTACGGAATTATCAAGAAAGAAAGTCAGTAAATCTAAATTACTAGCATCTGTAACAAAAGAGATAATTGAGTTATCAAAAAGTCCTTCTACAAAAGTTGCACCTAAGTTTAGAGTTAGGGGATTCTGGAAAATGCCAGAATCAGTTGTAACTAGAGGAACTAAACCACAAGAAATTGTTCAATTTAGAGTACAATATAGATATGTTAGTAAGGATGGGCGAGAAACACCTATTGAAACTTTCCAAGTTAATAACACACAAGAAAGAGCTAGCTTCTCTAACTGGACAGAATTCAAAACTGATGCTAGGAAAAGGACATATGATGAGGAAACAGGGGCATACTTTTGGGAAATCGAAGATATAGAAAATGCTGATACACCAAATATAAACCAAATGGATATTGCAATAAAATCGAATGAAAGAGTTGAGGTTAGAATAAAGTCTATATCTGAGGTAGGTTGGCCAGAATCAGCAGTTGAATCTGATTGGTCTGACATTTTAAATGTAGAATTTCCTGATGATTTAAATAATGTTTTAAACGATACTGATTTTATCTTACAAGAAGCTACTAAAGAAGATTTGATAGTTAGTATGGAAAATGAGTTATCAGCTAAAGGTTTAGATGATCACTTATCTGATACAATAACACAAAATTCTAAAACATTTCATCATGATTCCACAAAGATATTGTCTGGCTTTAGAGATGAAAATGGTATATCACTTGATTTATTCGAATATATGAAAGGTCTTGAGGATAGAATCAGAGGACTTGAAGAGAAAATTAAAAGATCTAAAGGTGAACTTGAAGTTATTATACTTAGAAATAACCAAGAATATATTGTTAGGAATGGAGCAGAAACAGTGTTCAATGTAGAATGTGAAGATTATCTTAATAACTTCACCGG
>Ga0307488_10004446_pt1 | contig 11689 bp, 11 predicted proteins | sample SB02metaG_FD_202248 | JGI IMG/M metagenome (GOLD analysis project Ga0307488, IMG submission 202248) | Sea-ice brine microbial communities from Beaufort Sea near Barrow, Alaska, United States - SB 0.2 | ecosystem: Environmental > Aquatic > Marine > Coastal | place: USA: Alaska | collected...
CTTATTGCTTATTGTTAAAGTTTAAGGCTGTCTGCAAAAAATCGTTATTGAAAGCTGATGAGAATATTACCTGGGATTTGTTTTAGGTTCATAGCAGCCCCCTGTGTCAGGATTGTTGTCAACTTACAGACCTTAAAGTCTGCTATAACTATTAATACATAATTTAGTGTCATTGAGCTAAAACAACCTTATTAAGAGAGATGGTTATGAATCCAATCAAAAAAACAGGATGTTTCATTTATTCGTTGATTTGTTATGGCGCGGGGGTGGCGTCATTAATTTACTTTATTTTGTTTGTTAACGATCTTTGGATGCCACATACAGTCAATAGCATAGTGCCGTCTGCTTCTTTGGTGACGGTTATTGTCATCAATACTTTTGCACTTTTACTGTTTGGCCTGCAGCATAGCGTGATGGCAAGGCCTTCTTTTAAGCGCTGGTTTACTCGTTTTATTGATCCCAGTATTGAACGTTCAACCTATGTGCTTGCAACTGCTGTGGCCATTGGAGGCATGTGTTATTTGTGGATACCTTTTGGCTCTGTCATTTGGCAAGTCGAGTCTGAAATGGGGGAGTATGTGATCCGAGGTATTGCAGTTTTTGGATGGTTGTTTCTATTTATAGCGACATTTATGATCAACCATTTTGAATTATTTGGATTACGACAAACCTTTGACCCTTTGCAAGGTAAGTCCGCCCCTACTGCTACATTTAAAATGTCAGGGTTTTATAAGATAGTTCGCCATCCAATTCAGACAGGCGTGCTAATCGGCATTTGGGCAGTACCTGTTTCCACTGCTAGCCACTTAGTTTTTGCCACCGGTATCAGTGTTTATATATTTATAGGTTTGTATTTTGAAGAAAAAGACTTGCTCCAAGAATTTGGTGAAACATATCTGGACTACATGAAGCAGGTTAAAAGAGTGATCCCATTTATTATATAAATATAAAAACAGCTTATTATGGAAGCGTATTATAGGTATCAAGTTTTCTTATTAGAAGTATAAATTAAACAAATTGATATTTATCCATGTACTTGATCTGTTCCTTGGGTATGATCGAAAACTTATTTAGTCATAAGGATTTTTCCTCTTTTGCCAGAAAATTCCACTGAAAACTCTGCGGTCGCCAAATTCGCCTTAATTATTGTCTGTCTTGGCTCCATTATTGGGCCTCTGGGAATGGCTTCTGTGAATATTGCGATTCCTGATTTGGCCGCTGATTTACAGGCAAATGCCAAGATGGTCTCGTGGCTACCGACACTGTTTATCTTGAGCAGTGTAATCTTCATGCTGCCTGCTGGTAAATTAGCAGACAACTATGGAAGAAAGCGCATCTATACCTACGGCCTGGCCTTAAACGCCTTCTCTTCTTTTATGTGTGGACTTGGCACCAGCATTGAGTGGATCCTGTTTTGGCGATTCGTACAAGGTGCTGCAGCGTCTATGATATTTGGTACTGGTGTTGCGATCATTACATCCGTTACCCCTTCTAACAAAAGAGGGGCTGCTTTAGGGGTCACTGCAGCATGTATTTATATTGGATTGACCATTGCTCCAGCAGTCGGTGGCTGGCTTACGGAATTATGGGGCTGGCGTTCGGTATTTTTCTTTCAGGTACCTATCGTCATTGCACTTCTACTGTTGATTAAAATGCGCCTCACAGGTGAATGGAAGAATGATGAGAAAACTAAATACGATTGGTGGGGAACGGGTATTTTTGCATTGTTCTCTTCAACCTTAGTATATGGATTAAGCATATTACCCAACAATATGGGATGGGGGATGCTCGGACTATCGGGTATCAGTTTAGCGCTGTTCATCTTACATCAGAGTCGAAGTCATCGGCCGCTTATTCGGGTACAAATGTTTCGCGAAAGTCGAGTATTCTCTATGTCATTAACTACGTCACTGTTGATGTATGCCAGTAATTTCCCGCTGGTATTTCTGATGAGTTTATATTTGCAATATGTAAAAGGTCTCAGTCCTTCACATGCTGGGCAGGTTTTATTGGTTCAGGCCTTGTCGATGGCGATAATGGCTCCGTTGTCTGGCAAGCTGGCCGACAAATTCCAGCCAAGGCTGGTGGCGACTCTGGGTTGTGTGATTGTTGCTTGCGGATTACTGGTACTGAGCCTTATGAACACAGCAACCAGTGTGACTTATATCGCTAGTTCGCTGTTACTGATTGGTATCGGCTTTGGTCTATTTTCTACGCCTAACAACAACGCCATTATGGGAGGCGTTAAGCCTCAAGAGGTAGGAGTGGCTTCTGCATCGATGAATCTTTCGCGAACGATAGGTAATCTTTTAGGAATGAGTCTGGTAAACCTTATGGTGCATTACTATTTAGGTAACGCACAGTTTACTCCAGAGCAAAACCCCGCACTGATTAAGACGGTTGAGATGGCACTCAACATGTCTCTTGCATTTGTTGTAGTAGCCTGTGCAATATCGGTTTTGCGTGGTAAGTCTAAAACAGCGTAATCAATCTTACTTGTTATACAAATCACTTAAAATATTGTTAATACATATTATTATTGATCTTCTTAGCGGTTACTGTGCGTAATTTACTGTATGAAAAAACGTGAACTAATCAAACAACACCTATCTTCGCTCAACATAAACGAGCTTCTAAGCTATCGATTATTGCTTTGTTCTGGTGAGCCAAACGAAGATTTAGAGCTTGATATTAGCGACTTGTTTAAATATCCAGCACGACTTGAAACTAGCTATGTTGATAATTGGCAAAAAGATGTACTCAAGTCCTTATTTCGCTATCTTGAAGGAGATCCTGCAACATCCGGTGAAGTGGATGAAAAGATAAGTGATTTATTATCGAAGCGTATGTTCTCAGAAAAAGATAATCGTACATTAAGTATGTTTGAAAGTTTCTTGGCGAGCTTGCAAAGCAGTAATGTTGTGATGATTCATTCTTCACTGCATCGTAAATTGGACAAATTAAACTTTTAGTTTCAGTGCGAGAAAAAATTCTTTTCTACATGCTAAACGACATTCTTGGTTATATGTCAGTCACCAGTAATTCATGTTTTTTTAATTCGGCTTCAAGTATGCTCGTTATCTATAAAAATTAGATTTGATGAGACTAATAATATGCTGATGATTTGTTGCAATCAGAGGTCTTGTCACCTTTAAAAGGGTAACTTCAGTACTTCTGAGGGATAACGTTTTTACATATTCTATTTTTTAGTTATTGTTGTGTAATGATAGTCTGATATCGTGGCACAATTAAATTGTTGTTTAGAAAATCTGCAAATATTTGTTGGTAATATCGCACTGCATAAAGAGAAAAACTATTGATTGATAAAGACCCTAAAATTCAGCACCGCATTGACATGGATCTATTGAGCAGAGCTAAGACAGGTGTTGTGGTTTATGGATTTATGCTGCCTGTGGTTTTTTGGCCATTTGATTTTTATATTTTACAACCCATATTAAGTACAGTATTTGCCTTAAGTATGCTTTTTATTAGTATTTTGAGGTGGGGCCATTATGCGATAACAAAGCCGCTTTACCAATATTCAGTGAAGTTATGGCGTACTTCATTTTACTTTTTGTCCCTGTGCCATGCGAGTATATTAAGTACGTTTTTTGTTTTTTCTATATTCGATGAGCGATTTACTGCCATCCTACACATCACCATGCTGGCTATAGGTGGCATCTCCAGTGGTGCACTTGTGGCACTTATTCCTAGGATTAGATTTGCGTTAGTCAATCTAAGCGTATTACTTATCCCATCAATAGTAACTGGAATTATAATCAGCGAAAAATTTGCCTTTGCAGTTATGCTTGCCGTGTTTTTTGGATATATTGCGATGATTGGAGTGCGTTCATCTAAAGAATATAATCGTTCGTTTGCAATAGAGTTGATTCTCGACGAACAAAAAAATGAGTTAGAAAGATTTAGCAAAATTGATGCTCTGACGAATATTTATAATCGAGGCTATTTTAATATTGAGTTAGAAAAACAATGGGAATATGCCAGCCGTTTGAAGCTTAGACTCTCGCTATTACTTATCGATGTGGATCATTTTAAGGCATTTAACGACAACTATGGCCACTTACTTGGCGATGCATGTTTAGTGCATATTGCTACGATTATTAATCAAGTGGGTAAAAGGGGAACTGATTTAGCGGCTAGATTTGGTGGAGAAGAATTTGTCTTACTGATTCTCGAAAATGAGGGTAAGGAAGCGGAAAAAGTAGCTGAGGTGTTACGCCAAAAAATTGAAAGTAGCCCATTTAAAGTAGACGATAAATTGTTTCCTGTTTCAGTGAGTATTGGGGTTTCTAGTATCCAACCTAGTCACAAAATGGACTCAAGACGACTCATAGAACAAGCTGACTCAGCCTTATACCAAGCAAAACAGCAGGGGAGAAATCTTGTCATAGTTCATTCAAATTAATGTTTGAGTGGCCACTATTCGGATCATCTAACGCAACTAAATTATTGAGTTGAAACTAGATTTTTCTATTCTTTTCTAGTTATTTAAACACACTTGATTTTATTTTTGGATGTCAACCTGTAGAGTGACTTAGCACACTTGTGTCTTAATAAGAGTTAAATTATGTGCGGATACATTGAGGTTAGCGGCGAGCATCAACAGTCATTTATGCAGTTTTCTAAGCAGAAAATTGTCAAACAATTTTATTCAACATCCTTCAAACGTTATTACCCAGCTTTTGGTCAAGACCCCAATAAAACCATCGATATCGTCATCGAGGAAAACGGAGTACTCAAACAGGTTGCCGCGACATGGTGGTTTGATTGTTCAGACTCTTTTGAAGGTTTGCATGTTGGGACACGGACCACATTTAATGCTCGTAATCTAGACAGTTCCTATTGGCAAGGTGCATTGCAATATAACCGGGCTATTATTTTAGGTACAGGGTTCGGTGAGTCAAAAGTTGTGGGTAAAACAAAGCATCAATACTATATGCAAAGCGATGACGTCTTTGTACTTGGCGCGCTGTACCGTAAATTCAGCAATGATAGATATAGCTGTGCTGTCATAACTAGAGATGCACATCCCAAAATGGAGCCTTATCACCATAAAGCCTTCCCATGCTTTTTACCCAATGATGACCAATTTTTACAACGTTGGCTGAGTCAGTCAGTGCAACAACATCCAGAAATAAATAAGGAGCTTAACTTCCCAACTTTATATCCAACTCTTAAGGTACAGCGGGTAAAAACCTACAAAGATAAAGTACCTTATCAATCCTTTTCCCCAGTAATACTTCACTCTGACCTACTAGTTATCCAGAGCTCAGGTTAATTTAATGTCTGGCGATATGGAACTGTCGATATTCCTAGTACCCATGAATGTACTTGATGCTAACGTGTTTTTATCTGGGCTAAATATCTAATTCGAGACTGTCAGCTATTACGCATTTTGCTGCATGTTCGAAAAGGTGATTTGGATCAATATCTATAAACTTGTACACAATACAATGGTATTTCTTAAGAAAAAATACATAGAAGGTTTATCCCATGCAATTAAACAAACATACTTTAGTCAACGATTTCCCTGAGCACCAACACACTATTCGCCATCTAAAAATGAACGACAATCACTTTGCGAAACTGTTTGACGCTTACCATGAATTAGAGAGTGAAGTTCATCATATTGAGAAAAATAATGAGCCTGTCGCGGACGAGTATTTGGACACTCTAAAAACGCGGCGAGTCCACCTAAAAGATCAATTGTTTAACTTAGTGATTAAAGCAGAAAAAGCACTGTAGTGAGGTGTTTTTGAGTTGTGTGTTTTGGATTTATGCTATGTCAATGGGATCAATTAGTATGGGTTGAGACTACCATCCATAAGGTTTAGATAAGTTAAACCTTATGGATTTTTATCAATATTGTAGCTGAACTGCTTGCTTTCCATAAAGGTATGACAAAAATCCTAGGAACAAGCATACTAAAATAGCTTTAAGTCAAACCTCTGTAATTTACGATAAAGGTTACTAGTACTCACATTCAGAGCAATTTGAGTTTATCTTCAGTGACAGTAAATTCCTTAGTTAGCTTAGTTAGGTGACTTGGGGGATCAAATTTCAGGTGGCAATACTGATAAAAAAAATTACTTTCTCACGTTTTGTTGTTGCGAGCCATCAATTAGTGGTGTTAGATGAATCTTTCAATGGTCTAGATGCATTAATGGCTAAAAGAATATGGTACAAATTATCTAGCAAGATAAATCAGCGCTCTGTGGTTTTACTAAGCCACGATCGGCCAGCTATTTGCAACTTCTACTAGACATTCCCAACGGCGAACAGGATTAGATTTATGAATAAAATCGATATTACTGCGTTTTTCCTTGAAGATACTAATACGATCAGTTACTTAGTTGTCGATGGGGCCACATCTTGTTGTGCCATTATCGATCCGGTACTGGATTATGATCTTGCATCGGGGCGCACAAGCACCCTTTCAGCTGACAAAATTGTCAGTCATATTGTCAAAAATGGCTATACGTTAGAATGGATTTTAGAAACCCATGCTCATGCTGACCATTTATCAGCAGCACATTATTTAAAAGGTGTTTTGGGTGCAAGTATTGGTATTGGGGAACACATATGCCGTGTTCAAGAAACGTTTAAACCTCTCTTTAATTTAGAAAAAGAGTTTAAAACCAATGGTAGTCAGTTTGATCATTTGTTTGCAGATGAAGAAATCATTAAATTAGGTGACGTGGATATCACCGTGATACATACACCTGGCCATACGCCTGCGTGTGTGTCCTACCTAGTCGAAGATAGTGTATTTGTGGGGGACACTATGTTTATGCCTGATTATGGCACCGCAAGAACAGATTTCCCCCTCGGCAGCGCAAAGTTACTGTATCAGTCAATTCAACGAATACTATCATTACCACCTTTAACAAGAATGTTTGTGGGTCATGACTATAAAGCGCCTGATAGGGATGTGTTTGCATGGGAAACATCGGTGCTTGAACAGCAACGTAACAATGTGCACATCAAAGCCGGTATATCAGTAGATGAGTTTGTCGAAATGCGAAATACTAGAGATGCCACTTTGAATGTGCCACGTCTGTTGTTACCTGCGATCCAAATTAATATCAGGGCAGGGGCAATGCCACCAAAAGAGTCGAATGGCCATGCCTACTTAAAAATCCCTCTGAATACGCTGTAGAGTCATTAAATTGAATGTTTTTATTGTTTTAGGCGCGGTTTTAATAGGGCTGAGTTTAGGTTTGTTAGGATCAGGTGGTTCAATTATTACCGTGCCGCTGCTCATTTATGTCGCAGATGAACCTGCCAAACTTGCCATTGCTGAGTCACTCTTTATCGTAGGGTGTATATCTGCTTTTGGCAGTATGTCTTATATCAAGCGCGGCTTAGTCAACTGGAAGTTTGTGATGTTGTTCGGTTTGCCGAGTATGCTCGGTACATACTTTGGGGCGTGGACTTCACAGTTTGTTTCTGGCGAAGCTCAGTTACTCACATTTTCTATTGTTATGCTCATTGCAAGTTGGTCAATGTTTGCACCGGTCACGTCAACTAACAGCGCTGAGCCAGTTCCACGAAATCTGTTGGTGATCAGTGCCGGTATTTTAGTGGGTGCCATTGCAGGATTTGTTGGTGTAGGTGGCGGATTTTTGATTGTACCTGCCTTATTTTTACTTGGGAAATTGGCTCTTCAACAAGCTATTGGCAGCAGTTTAATCATCATCACGATGCAATCGTTTATCGGTTATCTAAAATACCAACATGTACTTGAACAATTTGCTTTGAAGATGAACTGGAAAATCGTTTCGGTGATTGTTTTTATGGGAATTTTAGGCTCAATCATAGGTGTGCGCATCGCCGGTAAAATCCCACAACAACAAATAAGAAGGCTTTTTGCCATAGTGTTGGTTGTTCTGGGCATATATATATTTGGCACAACAATTTACGACATTTTCTAAATAGGAGTTAAGCATGAAAAAAATATCAAGTAACTTTTCTATATCTGGCCCCATTGACGATCAGGTTTTAGACGCGCTCAAAGCGCAAGGTGTCACAAAAATTGTCAATGTTAGACTGGATGATGAAGAGCCAGAGCAAGAAAACGCAGAACAGTTAGCTATTAAGGTGCGCTCCCATGGTATCGAATATGTGCACATACCGGTAAAAGCAAACAGTTATTCACAGAAGGATATAGCGGAGTTTTTCAAACAACTGGCCACAGGGGATGATAAAGTACATGCGTTTTGCCGCACTGGTAATCGTGCCATTCATCTTTGGGCGTTGGCTAACTCTCATTCTGAAACATTGAAATATATCGAAAACCAGTGTGAAAAAAGTAATTGTAATATCAGCGCTGTCAAAGAACTAATGCAAGACATAGAGCGTGAAGAGGTCTGGCTTGGTGCCAATATTTGATAATAGGTACAACACATATTTTTTGATGTTTTGGAATTCGGTCTAACATGACTTTCAGTCTATTTTAAGAAAATTCCGTTTTGGCTTAGGTAATACCCATCCTGAAATTTAAGGTTAACGCCTAATTACTGCAGCCAGACACATAAATTTTTATTTTAGATTTGCTTATGTAAGTAACGGATTCAAGGAGCCACTTTTTCTCTTAGTGGTGAGTCCATTTGGCTTTGAAAGTGTTCGACTGTAGTCCAACAGATCATGTTATGATCAGCTTCCCTTTATTGTGCATCCAGATTGATATCTATGAACGATAGTCCCAAAGAGAAAAGCCACAAAAGTCCTCAGCAAGACCCCAATTCCAAATTACATGGCGTGGGTCGTTTAACTATTGACGCAGTATTAGCCGTTACTGACATAGTTGAATCACTCCATAAACGCATAAGTCCGCTTTCTGGACTGTATAAAAAGTCTGAAGAAGAACAGCTTTCAGGCATAAGTGGGTTGGTGTATCGCAACATTCGAAGTGTGACAGAATTGGTAGGTAAAAGTATTGATGCACCACTGGCGGCGATAAGTAAAACCTTAGCAACTCAACCTGATTCAATCTCAACCCAATCCCTACTTGCAGCACTAAACGGAGTGTTGGGTGATTATCTAGTTGTTAGTGATAATTCTTTAGCCATCCCTATGCGCTTTAGAAAAGCTGGACAAATCCTCACTGATGAACAGCTCTTAGAAATCATAAGTAAAAGTGATGGCAAACTCCTGATCATGCTCCATGGTTTGTGTATGAATGATCTGCAGTGGTGCCGCGATGGTCATGATCACGGCGCTGAGTTGGCAAAAGAATCAGGTATGGGAGCCATCTACCTGCATTATAATTCTGGACAGCATATTTCTGATAACGGTAAACAGTTTGCGGGTTTATTGGAGTCTCTGGTCGACTTAACAGATAAAACGTTAGAGATTAATATATTGGCCCACAGTATGGGAGGATTGGTTTCTCGTAGTGCTTTTCATGTAGCAGAAAACACCGGCCACAAATGGCCTGAACGACTCCAAAAGTTGGTTTTTTTAGGGACGCCACATCATGGAGCTGCTCTTGAAAAAGCCGGTAACTGGATTGATTTAATTTTAGGTGCACATTCATACACGGTGCCGTTTGCAAGGCTGGTAAAAGTCCGCAGTTCTGGTATCACAGATTTACGTTATGGCAATGTGCAGGAATCGGATTGGCATACTACCGAACGGTTTGAGTTTAGTGGTGACCAACGGTTACCCTTACCTTTACCTGATTCAGTGCGCTGTTTTGCAGTTGCAACCAGCGCTAAAGAAAGTATCAATTACCCTTTAGGGGATGGACTGGTCAGGATAAAAAGTGCGTTGGGCGAACACCAAAATCCAGCGTTCAATTTACAGATACCTGATTCTCATAAATGGGTAGGTACTCACATCAATCATATGCAGCTGTTAAACGACCCTGAGATTTATCAAGTATTAAAAAAGTGGTTTGATATAAAGTAATCAATGAGTATTTTTTATCATAATTTGATATTTCGATAAAAAAAATGTAAAGAATAGAGATTTTAAAAGTGATTGAAGTTGTAATTCTGGCACTAGCATTAAGTATGGATGCATTTGCGGTATCTATTGGACTTGGAGCAAAGCGCACACACAATAGAACATCCCTTGCCATTAAGGCGGGATTATATTTTGGTTTTTTCCAGGGGGTAATGCCGTTGATTGGCTACTTAGGTGGCCAAGAAGTGCTTGGTTGGGTTGGAGCCTATGCCCCATGGATAGCCTTTGTTCTTTTGCTCTTAATCGGTATCAAAATGCTTTATGAGTCTTTTTCAGGAGACATTGAAAAGAACATTGAAACAGATATTGTAAAAATTACCCATAAAGTTATGTTTGTGCTTGCTATAGCCACTAGCATAGATGCGTTAGCCGCAGGTTTTTCACTCACCCTGCTGGATGTAAATTCATTTGTTGCTTGCACGTTAATAGGGCTGACAACACTTGTTTTTAGTGGGGTTGGCGTGTTTGTTGGTGCTAAAAGTGGAACTTGGCTTGAAAGCAAAGCTGAGCTATTTGGTGGCATAGTGCTGATAATAATAGGATTTAAATTGCTTTTTGTTTAAGCGGCTCGACATACCCAACCCTAGAATGAATAACAGGCCGTGAGTTAGTAACAGTTTTTTAAGTCTGACACATTTTATTTCAACTGAGGTTAAACCCAATAAGATCAAAGGCTGTTGAATACACCGGATTCATCGTTTAGTTTTTGTCACATTTTGTCACATTTTGTCTTAGTCAGCGTTAAGACTCTCTCATTACGGGATGAACTTATGTCTTATGCACGTAAAAATTGGAAAACTCACGAGTTAAAAATTGCCTTGGCAAATCCTGTACATGCATTGAAGGCCCTGATGCTCATTCTTCAACGCATGCTGTTTCTGGCGAGTTAGCGAATCATCCATTGTTTCAATAGGCACGTGTCAATGCTGCTGTTAACTCAGGTAATGAAAGTCAAAGTAATGCCCATTTTTATGCGAAAGGATTAGACGGTAGTTAGGTAAAAAAAGATGATGAAACCAACCTGCACTCTTTAGCGTTTGTAAAAACAATCCACTCCCTAAGCCAGAAGCTAGTCGTCATTCTGTACTCGATGTTGAGCTTATCGCTACAGCAATAGTCAATGCGCTAAATTGGATGCCATGCAAATCCATCTTCACACGCTAGACGCCGGTAATCCGGTGAAAGTACATGTCAACTTCAGTGACTCAATAGGTAAAGGCAACATTTACCAATCGGGAATGGCCAGTCAAATAGGCGTTAACTTTACTTCTTTGTTTGTTTGTTTACTGTGAGCCAAACCCTAGCAATAAGCGACGTACCTATCTTTCAAACGATTGTTTTCAGCAGTCAAAATAAATTGGACGTTAGTGACCCAATCATAACGATGTGTGCATACTTATTCTGAAATTTCCCTCTAAGCGAGAGTTCACTTAAGCATTGCTTTAGCAACATAAATTCTAGTCTGTATTACTTTAGTTTTGCTCTCTCTGCGCACAGTAAATAGCATAACAGTGGGATTCAATGGAAATTTCAGACTGAATCTAAATGTGGCTGAATTGCCGTTATTCATAAAAAACCAGAATAACCGAGCCTATAAAATGTACACGAATAGTTTGGGTACTATCCATATCCATCTGCTTACCCGTCGACTTATTGGTTGTGTCATTAGTCTTTTTTAACACTATCCGAGGCGTTTTAT
>Ga0307488_10004449_pt1 | contig 11683 bp, 10 predicted proteins | sample SB02metaG_FD_202248 | JGI IMG/M metagenome (GOLD analysis project Ga0307488, IMG submission 202248) | Sea-ice brine microbial communities from Beaufort Sea near Barrow, Alaska, United States - SB 0.2 | ecosystem: Environmental > Aquatic > Marine > Coastal | place: USA: Alaska | collected...
AATAGTTGTTGGCTAACGGTGTAATATTCTCAAGCTTGCCTTTAAGCGCAGTCGTGAAGTTCTTTTCAGTTAGACCACCATCTCCTACCGAGTAAGTTGTGTTGGTGTCCGTTGGAGTTCCCCATACGGCAGTTCCAGACGCAGAATATTTTAGGAACTGGTTTGCTACCCCTCCCGTAGGGATGTGGTTATTTCCAGCACCTGTTGGGTGCGAATAGTTGTTAGCGTTGGGCGCGATATCATCGAGCTTCGCGCCGTCAACTGAAAGGTCTCGACCATCCACCGTTAACGGGGCCTCTTCGGAACTAGACATGGTAATATCCCCTGTCATCTCCCCACCAGATTTTGGGAGCTTATTACCTATGTTGGTGTTAACCGTGGCCGCGAATTCATCATCGCCGCCCAACGCAACGGCCAATTCGTTTAATGTGTTTAAATCGTCGGGGGCTGAAGCTACCAAGTTAGCTACTTGAGTCCCAACATAATTTTGCGTGGCATACGAAGGGTCAGAACTCGGAACCCACGAAGGAGTCACATCAGCTAACGGTGTAATATTCTCAAGCTTGCCTTTAAGCGCAGTCGTGAAGTTCTTTTCAGTTAGACCACCATCTCCGACATCGTAAGTTGTGTTGGTGTCCGTTGGAGTTCCCCATACGGCAGTTCCAGACGCAGAATATTTTAGGAACTGGTTTGCTGCCCCTCCCGTAGGGATGTGGTTATTTCCAGCACCTGTTGGGTGAGAATAGTTGTTGGCTAACGGTGTAATATTCTCAAGCTTGCCTTTAAGCGCAGTCGTGAAGTTCTTTTCAGTTAGACCACCATCTCCTACCGAGTAAGTTGTGTTGGTGTCCGTTGGAGTTCCCCATACGGCAGTTCCAGATGAGGAATATTTTAGGAACTGGTTTGCTGCCCCTCCCGTAGGGATGTGGTTATTTCCAGCACCTGTTGGGTGAGAATAGTTGTTGGCTAACGGTGTAATATTCTCAAGCTTGCCTTTAAGCGCAGTCGTGAAGTTCTTTTCAGTTAGACCACCATCTCCTACCGAGTAAGTTGTGTTGGTGTCCGTTGGAGTTCCCCATACGGCAGTTCCAGATGAGGAATATTCTAGGAACTGGTTTGCTACCCCTCCCGTAGGGATGTGGTTATTTCCAGCACCTGTTGGGTGAGAATAGTTGTTGGCTAACGGTGTGATATTCTCAAGCTTGCCTTTAAATTCAGTGGTGAAGTTATGATCGGTTTGCGCAGCTACTACAAAATCTAAAGTCCCATCTGAATCCTCATAGTTAACCGTGATCCCTGTTTCAGTATTCCCAGTCACCATGCCACCCACGGCATCTTGGATGGTCTCCAACAACGGAATACCATCAATGGTCAAGGCATCAGTTTCTAGAATACCGTCTACATCAAGATGCTGGGAAATGTTTAGACTCCCATTAATTGACCCACCACCACCTAACCCTGCTGCGGGGTTCGATGAAGCGGTAGCGACAGTGTTTGCCGATTGGTTTACTGTTACAGAATTAGTATTCTGAGTTACTGTTACTGTTTCGTTGGCCATTTTATGAAGTTATTTCAGGGACAATATCAAATGTTAAACGTATGTGGTGCGTTACTTGATTAGGAGTCACGCCCAAGTCTGTTATCTTAAGGTCACCGTATACCGTAATCGCCTCATTAGGTAACAAGGATGCTTGAGCAGTGTTCCATTCTAGTTGGATGTTCGGGGAATTAGCATCTGCATAATCAAGCCTAATACGCCCGTCTGCTTCGGAAACGGCTGTCCCACTGGTTACACCAAATCTCAACACATCGATTATACTCCCCATGAAGTTGTCGCCTCTTTTTTTCCTAAGCACTAATTCAGCATCAAAGGGCCCGTTCTGGGTAAAGTCTATCGCTTGGTCTCCCGCGAGTTTATACGTAACATCGACCTGCTGCTGCTGCCCTCGTTGTAATAGTATGTTTGCCATAATTATGCTTCTGTTATTGTGAACCTGTAATCAGCTACATTCGCTAGGTTAACGTGGGTGCTGCCTGTGTATACTGACGCAGTCGCTAAATCTTTTAGAGTAATCCCGTCCAACTCATATACTTTACCAGCAGTAGTGGTGTTTACCTCAGTCTTCATTATGAATGATGGCCCAGCAGAAGTATTATCCGGTGCTGCGTTAGCCGTCATAACATAAGTCCCCGCTGTAGCGACGTTCCCTACAAAGTTAATCACACCGGAAGCGGTGACTGAAGACACGCTTTGGTTTGCTTGCCCCGCTACGTCTGTCTTAACATGTATAGCACCAGACCCTGCTGAAATTAAATTGGATAGCCCTGCGGGGATCTTAATGTCCCAACTGCTGCCAGCATCTAAACTGACGCAAAGCTCTCCAACCGTGTTGGTGTTCGCAATAACTAGTAACCCTTTAGCGGCGTCAAGTGCTCCCGCAGCTATTGCGGTTCCAACACCCGCGTGATATGCCGCCCTATCAGCCCCTGCTGAATAATCGTGCCCTGTGTTGCTAAAGCTCTGGGCAGACGTTTGACTATTAAATGTTTCGTTATGTTGGTGATTCCCATAAGATAGACGAACATTGCCTGAAATTGGAGTGGCCATGCGCAAATATACCCTGAAGTCAAAACAATTACAAGCCTCTGCAATCTTGTGGTTAGTGGTTGACTTGAATAAACTTGAGCTTACTTTGTGAGAGCCACCATGAAACAACAGAAGATATTCATAGCTACCCCCGCATTCGGTTACCAAACTTTTGTGAACTACACAAACAGCCTGATTAAGTTGCTTACGAGCCCCACCCCAAAAGATTTAAGTTACTCCACCACAATACACTTACACTCAGGAAGCGCCCTAATTAGCCACGCTAGAAACGATTGCGTTAAGAGGTTTCTTGAGTCTGATGCTACAAAACTTTTGTTTATTGACGCAGATATTGGCTTTGACCCCGAGAATGTGTGGCGTCTGCTTAGACGAGATGAGGACATTGCTTTCGCCCCTTACATAACTAAGAGCCTAGACGGGCCTAAGAACTCTAAATTCGTTATAAAATTTAAAAATGCTGAGTCCCCAGAAGCTGAAAGTGATGGTTTTGTTGAGGCTTTGTCCGGTCCAACAGGGTTTATGATGATCGACCGTAAGGCGTTTACCAAACTAGACGAAGCATACCCCAACTCGAACACAAGAATGACTCAGATTAAAAACGGAAAAGTAGTGGAGGATTTAGAGTATCCTTCTTACTTTGACTGTATCACCCATGCGACACAGGGGGCGCTAGGGGAGGACATCTCTTTCTGCAAGAAGTGGGAAGAAATGGGGGAGACTATGTGGGCAGACTCGGAAGCAGCGCTTACCCATTACGGCACTTTCTGCTTCCAGTCTCAATTAGGTCTTAGTATGAGAAAAAAACCCTAACGTGAACTTCTACCATACATATACAAAGCAAACTTCTCGGGTTCTTCCTGAGCCATCTGGGCAACTCGGGGGTCCTCCATTGCCTGTTTTATAGCGTCCATCTTCTCGGCATCAATAGCTGAGTTTGGATCGTATACCTTATCGTATACTTGGGAATACAAATCAGACAAGCCTGACTCATCTTCCCCACCCGATAGTTTAATCCCCACCATAACAGAATCGACAGCGGGGCTCGCCTCGGATTCTTCAACTTCTTCAGCGGGGGATTTGTCCACGTCTGCCATCCTGCCTTCGACACTACCTTCAAAAGATTCTTCTTCGGAAGCCATGATCTCTGCTGCTTGTTCTGACGAAGGTGGTCCTTCATCTTGTTCAGCATCGCTGCCCCCCTCACCCATTTCAGCGGCGAGTTGGGCCTCAAGACTCTTAAGGGTTTCTTTTACCTGCTCAATTTCAGATTCGATTTCAATTACGTTAGCCATTTTATTTTAAAGTGAAACGGGGGTAGAGGATTTTCTTCCCCCACCCCCGTTGGTTAGTTTTTTTTCTAGGTTACCAATTAGATGGTTGCACTCGTGGTGTTACGCTTGAAGACAATGGTGTAACCCATTTCAGTCTTAATTGGCTTAGACGCGGAAGAAAGAACTCCACGGAAGAAACCAATAGATCCATCAGGGTTAGCATGCTCAGACACAATGTTCTTCCACTTGTAGTCACCCGTGTAAGATACTGGGTCAAAGGCAACTCCGCTTGCTCCACTGAACGGCTGCGGAATCTGTGCTTCCATAACCTGTGGGTGAAGAACGAAAGCTGCCTCAAATGGTGCGCTTTCATACTCAGGGTTTTCAATCGTGACACCGTTCACAACCTTGAAGGGCTGAACGATAGCAAGTTTGTTGCCTGAGGAGGTTCCCTTATATCGAGGAGTGAGGTCGTCAATCAAGTGGTAGAAGCCACGGAAGGACTGCTCGACACCAAGTGGCGCAATAAGGTCAGAAACCTTTCCGCTGTTGTATCGAATGTCCTGACGAATATCAGCACTCTCAGTCATGATGTTGTAAGAAGCCTCAGAAGAAAGAACGAGTGCGAACACTGGGGCTCCGTTCTCACGGCCATATGCCTCGCGACCTGCTCCTCGGCGGATCAGCTGGCTACGAACTTTGTCCAATACCTTGTTGGAGATGTTGCGGGTTACTCCCGAAGATGCGTCATCCGCTGTCGCCTCGGTGGTATCAGCTCCTAGCGTCACAGTTCCAATAAGTTGGGTGTCTACCAAGTCCTCAAGCATTGTGCCTTCGTGTCCGCTTTCAAATACAGAACCAGAAGCACACGCAACAACGTTGTCAGAAAGACGGTCAAACTCAGAACGGTAACGGTTCTCCCAAGACCAACGAGTAGACTCAGCAAGTGAATCCATAACAGCGCGAAGCTGCTCTGTTCGATGGGCCGCATAACGCAAATCATCTACACTGATACGTGGGGATTCAATAATACAACGTTTGATGTTGTATTGCTTGATCTGCTTACTGAAGTTAACGAAGTTACGTTTATCTCCAGCAGAACCTAGTGCTGTTGCGCCATCATTTCCCGGACCGTTTGCACCTTGGAAGCTATCAATAGCCGCCGAATTAGCTTGGTCGAGAAGCGACCCCGTGCGGGTTTCCCCAGCAGGTTGGCCCACATCGTTCCAACCAGCTGAACCACTAAGAAGAAGGGTTCCTGCGGCATCGGTAGTAGGTAGCGTCCGATCATAGATCATCGTGCTGAGTTTGTAGCCCATCCCATCAGGGAAAGCTGATTTCTTAATGAGATCAATCCACGGTGACGTGTGCATCACGCGTTTGTGGATATCGCTTCCAATTCGTCCTGCTTCTTCAGCGAGGATAGTGTCGATTGCCGCGTTTGAAGCGGTTGTGAAGTCGGCAGAAGCCGGAGTTCTAGTAGCCATAATAGTAAATAAGTATAAAGGTTTGTGGGAATCTCCACTATGGAGAACCCTAAATGTCTTAGATGGTGACGCGTTCTAGAACTAGTTAATGGCTAGAGCAACCAACGAATCTTTTGGAGGGACATAGCCCAACGGCTAAGTAAATTCTTGTAGAACTACTTATGGCTAGAGCAACCAGAACTTAACTTATGTCTATTAGACTAAGCCCTATATTGAGAATGTCAATACCAACTTACATTCCGGCAAATGCCGCATCAACCGCTTCCGAAAAGGAGGCTTTTGCGGTATGTCCCCCTCCAGATGATGGAGCAGATCCAGACATCGTGGGTTCGGCATCCTCATACTCGGCTAGCCTATCTGTAAGTAATTCATTCTCTTTGCGCATACCCACATACTCTCTGATAACAGAGGGCAGGATCTGGGCGCTTACTGAATTATACGTGTAGTCTACAGGGTGAATGACTGATGGGTCTACTTCAGCGGCTTTCTCTTGGATTGCTTTCATATCCAACCCTTCGATACCACTAAGAAAGGGCAGCTTCTTCTGCACCCGTGCTACTACGTTTCGGGCTGCGTTTGTCCTTTCCGCCGCCCTGTCCGCCGCGAGTGCGTTTTCTTTATTTTCTGCCGCAAGTTTAGCTTCGCCCAATGCTTCACCCGCATTCTCTAGCATACTACCCCTCTTCTCAAGAATGGGGGCGAGGTCTTCAATGATCCGATAGATCCGCGCCTTATCTCTATCCGACGCATCCACTAACAACTCGGAAATCTTTTCGTCCTGTTCTTGCTGATTGTCCATAGCAAGCACGTCAACAAGATCATCAGGTGAAACATCATACTTCTCAGCAATTTGGCGGGAGCTATCGATGAGCGCATCAATAGGTTTCGTGACTGCATCTTTGTATATGTCGGTTTCTTCAAGATCCGTGAACATCTTCGCACGTTCGTATTCTTGGAGCTTCTCTTTCAGAGCAGATACTTCTTCCCTGTCAATCTCACCAGAGAGTTCTTTTACTTTACTGTCTTTCTCAGTGGACGATTGCCTAAGTCCTTCCAGTTCACTAGTGACTGTCTTAAGCTCTGTCTTTAATTGCTTGAATCTTGCCGCCGCTTTCGGGGTCCAGTCATCTCCAACATCCTCACCCAGCTCATCTGTAGGATCAAATGATTCTAATTCTTCTGCACTTTCAGACTCAACCTCAGTCGTTTCTTCAGTTTCGGCTACTTCTGCTTCAACTTCAGTTTCAGTTTCAGTTTCAGTTTCAGTTTCAACTTCTTCGACTGGGTCGGCGGTCGCCTCGTCTTTAGGCAAGTCTAGATTAGCAAAAGCTGCATCCAATGCAGAACTAAAATCCATTTGGGATGCTTCAGGAAGGGCATCAACAGGGTCGGCTACGGCGTTTTCTTCACTCATTTTGATTTATGTGGGTCCACTCCTTGAGAGTTTGTTGGTTACTTCTGGTATCTTCAGGCAATTTTGTCAACTTCTCAAGATCATTAAACGCATCCCTGTAACCCGCATACCACGCAAGTCGTTGAGCATCAACGTCTGACGTGCGTAGGGACCCGAAACTGGGTCCGGCAACTTCTTTAAGTGTCGCGACCGCTTGCTTGAAGCTCCCGTTGTTTAAGGTTTCGCGAAGGCTTTCTACAGACTTTACGTCTTGAAACCAGTGGTGGATCGGGATAGGTGGAGTCGTATGTTTTGGCATCACTTAAGAGTCTTCGCGAAACTCTAGAGCAGCTTTGGCGTCACGTATAGCCATTTCTTGTTCATGTTTTTTCTGTTTGATCGCCATGTCCAACTCAGCTTTCTCTTGAGCGATCTGCATCTTGATCTGGTGCTCTTCAACTTTTGCGTCTTGCTCGGCCATCTCAGCTTCAGGACCTTCAACACCCTGCTCTTCTCTTTGATCACGCTCCATCTTCTGAACCGCTTTCATGGTGTTGTTAATCGCTTCCTCAGCATACTGCAACACTTGCTTGGTGTCCTTCACCAACGGTTCGAGCGCAGGGTCTCCCGCAGCTAGCTGGGCCGTGTCACTAATGTGCTGGTAGAAACTTTGCAGCATCGGCAACACCTGCATAGGATCAGCATCCCCAGTATTAATAGCTTCGATAATCTGACTAAGAACTGGGACGTGGACCTCAAGGTGTGTCCCGTGCAGCTCGTTAGCGATGACAGGGATACTACCGCCTTCTTGCAATTGCTGGTTCTCAAAGAACGCAATCTTAACGTCCACTGTTGGGCGCTTCTCTTCGTTAGCGGGTGCGTATCTATCAGCTAAGTCATGCCCCACTCGCGTCGATACAATGTCCCTAGTTAAATTACGGCGACCCACGTCGTCAAACTGACCACTCACTCCCTGCAACTCACGCAACGCCAGCATGCGGTCAGCTCGTGACCCACTGCCAATAGAACGCACTGCCTTAGTCCGACTTACGTCCAACGTCTTGATGAACTCTGGAGCAACTCCACGCTTCGCGCAGCGCGTGTAGAAATCCTTAATTTCTTTACCCCTCTTCTTTGTAGTGACAACACGACGAACCACTTCTCTAAGAAGCCTGTTCCAAGATGCATAAAACAGGTTCAAGGATGCACCAGATAGTCTACTAGTTACATCGACATCGGTAGCGACCTGCATCTGGTTCCGGTAAGGTGAACTTTGATTCGGGCCATACGTGCTGATCGTGTCAGTGTTTAACTGCAACTGCTGAGTCAAATCTTGTAGCGCGGGCTGCACCGCAGTCCCCAAGTTAGGAATCGCTTTTTCAACAATCCTAACATTAGGACTCATAACCGCATACGCCCCGTAGTAAGTAAACTGTAGTTCGTCCAGCGAACGTTGGTCTTCAGGTTGGATCATGACTGCTGAAGCCAGCATAGCTCCGTCAATCTGTTGGCACCTCAAGCGATTGCTCGTTTGAATGTGCGCAAAGATTCTTTGGCCTAGACCGCGAATCGAGTGATACGTTCCGTTCGAACCAACCCCATAAGAAAACATAACATAGGCTTGCTCCGCACTCTCGTAGCGAGAAACCTTCTTATACATGAAGTCTTTAGGCTGGTTCTCAGCGGCCATGTAGTGACTTACTGACCCATCCATTTCTTTAACCCAGAAATGTAATACAGATACCGTAGGGTTTTGAATCCCTTGGTAAATGTCGTTGTTCTTCATCTCCTGTTGAAGAACTTCGTAGTTATCAACACCACCACTACTACCGTCCCTACCTTTAGTAGAGACGTTTTTCGAAATAATTCTTTTAACTTCATCGACATCCCATCCTACTTTAGCCGCTGCTTCAGGGTTCTTGACAAACGCATAGAGTTCATGCAGCAAATACTCTCTCCGTCCTACCGCGATATCGATGCATGATTCAGATGAGGGAGTCTGTCTCGGGATCAGGATGTCGCTAAAACCACCAACGCGGAACTTCCAATCGTCGGGCGTATCAAAGTAGGCAATCCCGACTCCATGCTTAATGAATGTGGTGCACAGCCTAAGGTAGGCACTATGGAATTCAGGCCAGCTGCGCATCAAATGAGTTAGCTCATCAGCCACGATTTCTTCAGAAGGGGTGATCTCGCTTTGCTCGCCTAGGGTTCCTTGGACTTCCACCAACCTCTCAAGGCTGGAGTATAAATCCACATAAGATGATAGCGAAATGTCGAGGAGTCTTTGCGCTTCCCCGAAGTTAAGGTTTGTCTTTAGCGGTTGGCCACTAGCAACAAGGTTAGTTTGGTTATACGGAGCAGAACCGTCAAACATCGCGTCGATACGAGCGCGGTTAACGGAAGATTTCTCATCCGCTTTAGCAAGTGTCTGGAAAATAGATATTGCGCACTTGACGTTTTTTAAGCGGGTTTCGACAGCTTTACCCTTCTCATCGAGAGCGCCGAGTTCCAAACCATCAATATCTAAAGGGTAGTCATTAGCCATCGTTGGAAAAGCATACTCTGTTAATTTTAGTTCGTCAATGGTTTAGGCGTTGACAGGCCTACTGTTACCCCACGATTTAGAATGATTCTAATAAGTGCTCTCGTCACCCCAGAGAAGTTTAGTTAATAGGTCTACCCTTACTTGTTTTGGTTTTTCGCCCCCTATAACCAAACTAACATAGGGTTTCCCTTTGATAGAAAATTCCTTGATCATGAACACTTCACCTGCTCTCGGCCCTTTTCCACGCGGAACAATCCGATAGACTGCCCCGTAATGGGAAACAGCGTAATCGGGATAGTCGGTTACGATCTTTGCCCCCTCTACATCGAGCACCCACTCTTTTGTAAGAGGTGTGTAATCAATAACGGCCTTATCAAAATTAAAAAGGAACTGTTTCCCCTTGGCGTCTGTAATTGTTGTGTAAGTGCTGTATCCGTCGAAATGTTGGCGCAGGAACTTTTGAGTCTCCATGTTGAAGACTGTTCCGGTAGGTGTGACTACGTATCTTTTGTCGGCTCTAGGTATGGTTTGGAACCCCTGCGGTATGTTGTATTCACAAAACATGCCCAGATGTTTAGATAAGTAGTAATAAATTACAACTACTTATCTACTTCCCACACTACTTTTCTCGCAGTCGCGCCTTTAAAGCTTTGCTATCGTCGGCAAATAGCTCTTTGAGCCCCCTTCCTGCACCGTAAATAGTGCCAACAGGGTCTAGATAACCTTGTGCCCCGTTCTTCAAGGCATTTTGTAGGGACTGCCCCACATCATCACTGGAGTAACCCCTCTCCCCCATAGACTGAGTTTGCTCCCATGCTTTCTCCCTTTGTTCTTTTGAGGACATTAAAGCGGCTGCTTCGTAAGACATTGTGAGCGCTTGAACGGGTGGGAGTTTCTTCAGTAGTTTTAAAAATCTTGAGGCAGGAGTTATGGTAGGAGTTACGGTAGGGGTTATCCTCACAGTGGCTCGCGGAACCTGCGCCGCTATATCTTCAGCAAGATTGGGGAATAGCCGTGATGCCTGTGATAACCCCCTAGCTAATTTTTCAGCTGCCTCAGCAGCTAATTCCTTAGCTGCTTTATTAGCGCTATATGCTTTTAGAAGCACTTGCCTAGCAAGCGATTTTGTCTCCACTACATCTAACGCATCAGCAGTGACGCCTTCGACGGGCTCGAACTCTGTGGCGGCTACTTTGTCAATAATGGGCTGCATTACGCTACTACGTTTTTTGGAGTCGTCAGGCATACCCTCACGATATCGACTGTATTGTGAAAGTCAATAACGGTGGCGGCGCATACACACCGCTTTACACGTCGTGTTTTTATATTGCAGCGATCTCTGTAAAAGCAGAGGCTATAATAGAATATGAAAAAAAATACATCACTGTCGGAAACTCTGAGTTCTGAATGGGCTAATCGATTTGTTAGCGGAATGACCAAGGTTGTTAATGGCAAAGTCTATACGGGGCAAAACCATGAGACGGCATCTTACCCCCGGAACCCTTCATTGTGGTGCGCGGACGTGGTTAATGAGCTTACTGCGGTGAGTCCTTGGAACTCTGAACACCGCAATAGGGTAGGGGGGACGTTAATTACTAAAAGGCATATCATAACGTCAGCACACGCAGCTCTGAGTATATCGTCTGTGCCGCTGACTGTCAGGTTTGTAGACGCGGACAGTAACGTCCACACGAGAACGATTGTTGGGTGCAAGACATCCGCTGAGTGGTCTAGACGTAGCAACCGCTCTGACTTCAGAATATACACACTAGACTCGGATCTCCCCGATTCAATCAAGCCGTGTAAGCTGATGCCGTCAAATTGGGGGGACTACTTGCCCGACCTCAATAAGTCCCGCCCTCCTCAGTTGGTTTTTGATCAAGAAGAGAAAGCACTTGTTGCTGACCTAAGAAAAATCGATGCCAAGCTCTCTTACGGCGCTTACCCCGTCAAAGATGACCGTGCAATATTTTCCGAATCGCTTATCGGTGGTGACTCAGGCAACCCAGCTTTTTTGATTGTTGATCCAGACCCTGATGACTCTAATGTCAGCTCAGAGTTAGTCCTCAACTATGTCCTCACATTCGGTGGGACGGGATCGGGGACTTCCCTAGCTAACTGTATTCCTCTTTTGAATGCTACGATTGCGGGTTCTGATGCCGATGCTAGCGCTAGGTCAGATACCGCTACAATCAATACTGGGTATACGGTTACTGAAGCTGACTTTTCTTACTACACTAAATACAGTGAGCAAGTCAGTGTTGGAACGACTAGCTCAAATACCACTCAGCAAGTCAGTGTTGGAACGACTAGCTCAAATACCACTCAGCAAGTCAGTGTTGGAACGACTAGCTCAAATACCACTCAGCAAGTCAG
>Ga0307488_10004450_pt1 | contig 11682 bp, 8 predicted proteins | sample SB02metaG_FD_202248 | JGI IMG/M metagenome (GOLD analysis project Ga0307488, IMG submission 202248) | Sea-ice brine microbial communities from Beaufort Sea near Barrow, Alaska, United States - SB 0.2 | ecosystem: Environmental > Aquatic > Marine > Coastal | place: USA: Alaska | collected 2017-05-06
CTGTGTAGTTAAAGTTCCGTCTACATATACACTATAACCAGTTACGGCTTCATTATCTGTAGAAGCAGTCCAAGAAACATCTAAAGAAGTGAAAGTTTCGTTAGTTATAGTTATATTGCTAGGTATAGAAGGATCTTCAGTGTCATTTGTTGTGTAAATACCCCAAATATCTTGAGCAGAATCTCCACCCCAAATTCTTGTTGCTAAGAATGGATTGTCGATAAATGGATTTCTATTTCCTTGAGCATATGTGTTAGCCGTATTTTCATGAAAAGTATTTCTTGCTTTTTCAAAATCAGACACAGGATCTTCTACATTCCAAACTAAAAACAAATCAATCATATCGTCTGGTGTCGAACTATTATCACCAACGCCAACAGCAGTTGGTAAACATACAGTCCCATAACGTAAATACATATACATCATCATTCTCGCTACATCACCTCTCCATTCATCACCAGGATAATATGCTGCAGTGTTTGGTCCGTCTAGACCTTCATGAAAATCTATAGATGAAAATCCTGAATTACCAGAACCTCTACCAAATTTCCTATTACTTCTTGAAGAATTTCTACTTGGATCTGAAGGCCTTAAATGATGTGCATCAGCTCCTGGTCCAACAGTTCCTAAATTTGGATCTCCTAAAGAACGAGCAAAAACATGTTCTCTATTCCAATCATTATTACCACCGCCATTATCATTTACACCTCTTTCTCTATCGTTATCTAAACTTCCATCAGTTCCATTTTCATAACCATATATTAATAGTACTTCTTGACTATTTGTTGGGTTTACGTCGGTAACTTTACTTGCTTCCCAAACTTCTGGAGTATAAGTTAAAAAATTACTATGTGTATTTATGATTTTTGTCGCTAAAGCATCCTTTAAAGAGATTCCTGTAAGAGATGTAAGTTCAGTATTTATATCATCATAATATGCTTCTTGACCATATCCAAATGAAGAAATTAATAAAAATGAGATAATAAAGTAATTTTTTTTCATGTCTAATATTATTTATGTTATTACAATGTTTTTTCCAAAAGCGCCATATAAAATCCGTCAAACCCTGATTTAGAAGGAGATATCTTTTTGTCTTCAACAAATTTAAACTCTTTATGTGAATCTAAAAAAGTTTTTACTTGATTTTCGTTTTCTGAAGGTAAGATAGAACAAGTAGCATAGACCAATTTTCCACCAGGTTTTACCATCTGAGAATATTTATCGAGAATTTCTGCTTGTGTATCTCTAATCTTATCCATGAATTCAGGTTGCAATTTCCATTTAGAATCTGGATTTCTTTTCAATACACCAATTCCACTACATGGAGCATCAATTAAAACAGCGTCAGCAGAATCTTTTAATTTCTTAATTACTTTTGTGCTATCAATAACACGCATATCAACATTATGAACTCCAGCACGTTTTGCTCTCTTTTTTAATTGAGCCAATTTTCCTCCGTATATGTCCAAAGCAATTATCTGCCCTTTGTTTTCCATAATGGCTGCAAGGTGTAAGGTTTTACCTCCTGCACCAGCACAAGTATCTACAACTCTCATTCCAGGTTCTACTTGTAAGAAAGGAGCAACCAATTGAGATGAAGCATCTTGCACTTCAAAATAACCTCTTTTAAATGCCTCTGTCAAGAAAACGTTTTTACGTTCTACCAATCTTAATGCGGTAGGATTGTCACGTACAAATTCTGTGTCAACTTCTTCTTTTCTAAGGAACTTCTGAAGTGTTGAAACATCAATTTTAAGTGTATTAACTCTTAAAATAACTTCTGCTTTTTGGTTCATCGCAGCGATCTCTCTTGTCCAAACTGCTTCTCCCAATTCTTTTACAGCGACTTCATCCATCCAATCTGGAATAGATTCTTTTATCTTTCGATCACTTTGTAATTCGTCAAATTTTCCTTTGATACGTCTTACAGGCGTAGTTTCAAAATATTTCCAATCTGGAAGTTCAATTCCTTTCAATGTTGCCCATACAGCAAACATTTTCCATAGATTCTCTCTTGAATAATGTTCTTTAGTACCAGCAATTTCATTATACAATCGTTTCCATCGTGTAATATCATAAATTGTCTCTGCAACAAATTTTCTATCTCTAGCTCCCCAACGCTTGTCGCGTTTTAGTGCTTTCTCAACAACTTTTCCAGCATATTCACCATCATTAAAGATCATACTTAATGAATCTATCACTGTAAAACACAAGTTTCTATGTAATCGCATTTATAATAAAAATTTAGGGTGCAAAAGTACAAAGAATAAAGGGCATTTAGTATTTTAGCAATGTAAAATTTATAGAATGTCTCAATACAATTTTCGAACTTCAATAGCATACTTAAAAGGTGTAGGTCCTTCACGTGCAGACTTATTGAAGAAAGAATTGGGAATTAAAACTTTTGGTGATTTAATCAATTTCTTTCCACATCGATATATAGATAGAACACAATTTTTTAAAATTAGTCAACTTCAAGATAATTCCGCCGAAATCCAGATTCTAGGTAAGGTGACTTCGTTGAAAATGGTTCAGCAAAAGAAAGGAAGTCGATTGGTTGGAAAATTTCAAGACGAAACTGGAACGATGGAGTTGATATGGTTTCGTGGTGCCAAATGGATTAAAGATTCTATAAAGATCAATACACCTTATGTGATTTTTGGTAAAACGACTAGTTTCAATAATATTTTTACGATGGCACATCCAGAAATGGAATTGGTAAGTGAGTATAAAAAGAGTTTGCGAACTGTTATGCAGCCTGTTTATCCGTCTACAGAAATGTTGAATAATAAAGGCGTTTCCAATCGTGTCGTCCAGAAAATGATGCAAAGCCTATTTGAAGAAATAAACGCAATTTTTTCTGAAACTCTTTCAAATGAAATTATTTCTAAGCAAAATTTAATATCAAAAAACGATGCTTTGTTTAATATTCACTTTCCTAAAAGTCATGAGTTACTTTCAAATGCACAATACCGATTAAAGTTTGAAGAATTATTTTTTATCCAATTACAATTGGTACGTAAAAAACTCATTCGAAAGTCAAAAATAAAAGGCTATCTATTTAATAAAGTAGGAGAGAAGTTCAATGGGTTTTATAAGAATAATTTACCATTTGAACTGACCAATGCTCAGAAAAGAGTGTTGAAAGAAATACGCAAAGATGTAGGTTCCAATGCTCAGATGAATCGATTACTACAGGGAGATGTAGGTTCTGGAAAGACGATAGTTGCTTTGTTGGCGATGTTAATTGCATTGGATAATGGTTTTCAAGCCGCTATTATGGCTCCTACGGAAATATTGGCAAGACAACATTATAATTCGATTAAAGAACTGTTACAAGAGATGGATGTCAATGTGCGCTTATTGACAGGATCGGTCAAGATAAAAGCGCGAAGAGTTATTCACGAAGAATTGGAAAATGGAACCTTAGACATTTTGATAGGAACGCATGCCTTGATTGAAGATAAAGTTAAATTTAAGAATCTTGGAATTGCCGTGATTGATGAGCAACATAGATTTGGAGTGGAACAACGCTCGAAACTCTGGAAGAAAAATGATTTACCTCCACATATTTTAGTAATGACTGCAACACCTATTCCACGAACCTTGGCGATGAGTGTATATGGAGATCTTGATATTTCAGTAATTGATGAGTTACCTCCAGGAAGAAAAGAAATTGCAACGGCACATCGCTATGATAGCAATCGATTGAGTGTGTTTAAGTTTATGAAAGATGAAATAGCTAAAGGAAGACAAGTATATGTTGTATATCCACTAATTCAAGAATCTGAAAAGATGGATTATAAGGACTTGATGGACGGTTATGAAAGTATTGCACGAGAATTCCCAATGCCAAAGTATCAAGTTTCGATAGTGCATGGAAAGATGAAGCCTGATGCGAAAGAATACGAAATGAATCGGTTTATAAAAGGAGAAACTCAGATAATGGTTGCAACGACTGTGATTGAAGTGGGTGTGAATATTTCGAATGCAAGTGTGATGGTGATTGAAAGTGCAGAACGATTTGGATTGTCTCAATTACATCAATTACGAGGAAGAGTAGGACGTGGAGGAGATCAGAGTTATTGTATTCTTATGACAAGTTTTAAACTTTCCGCTGATGCCAAAATCCGATTGAAGACAATGGTAGAAACTACCGATGGTTTTAAAGTTGCAGATGTAGATTTAAAATTGCGAGGTCCCGGAAATATGATGGGCAAGCAGCAAAGTGGTGTTTTAAATCTTAAGATTGCTGATATTGTGAATGATACTTCCATTTTAAAAGTGGCTAGAGAAATTGCCATTGAAACACTTCAGAAAGACCCTTCTTTACAATCTTCAGAGAACGCTCCTATGAGCAAAGCCTATCAAGAACTGAATCGTAATGGTGAACTCTGGTCGAATATTAGTTAACTTAAAATCTAGATTTCCTCTATTGCAAAAAATGTTTCACCATTAGCGCCATCATTCTCAATTAATGCTGGAGTTAATGCTCCTGGTAAAACTGCTTCAACAGGGTTGTCTGCATGTTCACCGCCTAGATCAGTAGTCAACCAACTTGGATCAAGGTTGTTTATTCTTACACCAGTCCCTTCGAGTTTTATGGAAATATCATCTGTCAATTTTACGATTGCCCATTTAGATAGGCTATATGGTAGAAGTTCTGGTTGGTCTTTTATTCCAGATATGAGATTAATTACACGTCCAAAACCATTCTCTATCATTGCTGGAATAAATGCGCTGCATAGACCATAGATAGAGAAGACATTGACCTTCATACTCAACATCATGTCTTCCCAAGAATGTTTCCAGTAATCTACTTTATAGGGAGTCATTACACCTGCATTGTTATATAAAATATCAACATTAATATGTAAATCGTGAACTTGTTTAATTATTTGATTTACATCATCTTGACTTGATAACTCTCCATAAACACAATATGTTTTAATAGTATAGGCTTTTAAAATTTCAAGGGTTTTTAAACAATTTTCTTTAGTTCTACCATGAACAATAATATTACAGCCTTGCTCAGCAAGTCCTATAGCTATTTGCTGACCTATACCGCGACTAGAACCTGTTATAAATGCATTTTTTTGCTTTAGATCTATCATTAATTTCTAGTTAGATTTTTTTTGCTAATAAATAAGATTAAAGTTGTTTAAATACTCAATCAATATAAGCACGAATCAGTTCTATTGATTATTAAACTAAATTATATTTTTAAGCGTTCATAAGCAAACTAAATAAACTGTTATTCCATTTTTAAATCATTCATATTTAAAGTAAATTTGCAAACGATAAATTATAGTATAGCATGAAGATATCATATAATTGGTTAAAGCAATTTTTGAAAATTGACTGGGAAGCTGAGCAAACAGCAGAATTGTTGACTGATTTAGGACTAGAAGTAGAGGGGATTGAGACCGTTGAATCTATCAAAGGAAGTCTGAAAGGAATAGTTGTAGGTGAAGTATTGACTTGTATTCAACATCCGAATGCAGATAGATTAAAAGTAACAACAATAAATATCGGTGGCGATTCGCCTATTCAGATTGTATGTGGCGCGCCTAATGTGGCTGCTGGACAGAAAGTTCCTGTTGCAACTATCGGAACAGTATTATATGATGGTAAAGGAGATTCATTTAAGATAAAAAAAGGAAAAATTCGTGGAGAAGAAAGCCATGGAATGATATGTGCTGAGGATGAATTGGGTCTAGGAAAAGGACATGATGGTATTATGGTTCTTTCAGGCTCTTTAAAAGTAGGTACTCCTTGTGCCGAAGTATTTAATATAGAATCTGATCAAGTGTTTGAAATTGGTTTAACGCCCAATAGAGCCGATGCAATGAGTCACTATGGAGTTGCGAGAGATCTTCGTGCAGGAATGATTCAGCAAGGAAAGCAGTTGGAATTAATTTTTCCCTCTGTAAGTGATTTTCATGTTGACGAACGAAAATTGCGTATTGATATTGATATTGAAAACACAGAATTGGTTCCTAGATATTGTGGGATTACAATTTCAGATATTGAAGTTAAAGCTTCTCCGGAATGGCTTCAAAACAGATTAAAAGCCATTGGATTGAAGCCCGTAAATAATGTTGTAGATGCGACGAACTATGTATTACATGAGTTAGGGCAGCCTTTACATGCATTTGATGCATCTAAAATTCGTGGTAATAAAATTGTTGTAAAAACCTTGGAAACAGGAACTAAATTTATAACTCTAGATGGTGTTGAAAGATCATTACATGAAGATGACATCATGATATGTGATGGAGAGTCTAATCCACTATGTATCGGAGGGGTTTTTGGTGGAATAAATTCAGGGGTAACTGAAAGCACTTCTAGTATCTTCTTAGAAGCAGGCTATTTTAATCCTGTGGCTATTAGAAAAACAGCGAAACGACATGCTTTAAATACAGATGCTTCGTTCCGATTTGAAAGAGGTATTGATCCTAATTTTACTGAGTACGCATTAAAAAGAGCAGCATTATTGATTGTAGAAATTGCTGGAGGAAAAAAATCATCGGATATATTGGATTTCTATCCTAATAAGATTGAAGATTTTCAAGTTTTTATTTCTTATGAACGCATGAATAGATTGATAGGAGATGAAATCCCTAAAGAAACTATAAAAAATATTATAGGTTCATTGGACATAAAATTAAATAGTGAAACAGAAGGAGGACTTGGTTTAACCGTTCCATCATATAGAGTTGATGTGCAACGCGAGGTTGATGTGATAGAAGAAATATTACGTGTATATGGTTATAATAATGTCAAATATTCTCACAAACTAAACACTTCAATCTCGTTTGACGATTTTGATGGCGTTAAAATTGAAAATATTATTGCCAACCAATTAGCATCACAAGGATTCAATGAGACCATGGCAAATTCCTTGACCAAAGCATCTTATATTTCCTTGACAGATAATTTAAATTCTGACAACGATGTTGAAATTTTAAACCCTTTAAGTAGTGATCTAGGTGTAATGCGCCAATCTCTATTATTCAGTGGATTAGAGTCTATAAGTTACAATATAAACAGAAAGAAAAGTTCACTTAAGCTCTTTGAATTTGGGAAGTCATATCATCAATTTGAAAGTGGTAGGTCTGAACAAAAACACTTGACTTTATTTGTCACTGGAAACAGAACAGTAGATAGTTGGGCTTCTGAAAAGAAAACTTCTGACTTCTTTTATATGAAAGGAGTCATAACGACTTTATTGCAGAGAGTAGGAATCCATAAATTAAAAACTTCTCCAACTAAAAACGATGTGTTTTCAGAAGGAATTACACTGAGTCTTGGAAAGATTAAACTTGTAGATTTTGGTGTAGTTAATATATCAATTTTGAAAGAATTTTCAATTAAACAAGAAGTTATATATGCTGACTTTAATTGGGATGCTATTTTAAAAGTAACCAATAGGAAAGGTTTTAAAGTAGACAGTCTGCCAAAATATCCATCAGTTAAAAGAGATTTAGCCTTATTACTTGACAATGCAACAACATTTTCAGAAGTATATACAACCGCTTTCCAGTCTGAGCGTAGTTTATTGAAAGAAGTAGATTTATTCGATGTGTATCAAGGAGATAAGTTACCTGAAGGTAAGAAGTCGTATGCAGTGAGTTTTATCTTACAAGATGAAAGTAAAACATTGAATGAGAAGCAGATTGATAAGGTAATGCAGAAAATGCAACAATCATTTGAGAAAAATTTAAATGCAGTTTTAAGATAGATGTACAAATTTTTTATTCGTCCAATATTATTTTTATTTGATCCAGAAAAAGTTCATCACTTTACCTTTTCCTTTTTGAAATTTGTTTTCAAAATTCCTTTTACATCAAGCATAGTTAAACAAATATATACAATTGACAATCCTCAGTTGGAACGTAAATTATTTGGATTGACGTTTAAAAACCCTGTTGGTCTTGCGGCTGGATTTGACAAGAATGCGTTGTTATACAGTGAGTTATCTAATTTTGATTTTGGATTTATTGAAATAGGAACTGTTACTCCTGAAGGTCAAGTAGGGAACCCTAAAAAGCGTTTGTTCCGTTTAAAAGATGATCATGGGATTATCAATAGAATGGGATTCAATAACGATGGAGTAGATGCTGTTGTAAAACGTTTAAAATCTCGTAATTCTAATGTTCTCATTGGTGGAAACATTGGAAAAAACACCAATTCTTCAACGGATCAATACACGGATGATTACTTGTATTGTTTCAATGCACTACATGCATATGTTGACTATTTTGTACTGAACGTAAGTTGTCCTAATGTCGGTAGTATGGCAAAATTACAAGACAAAGATTATTTGTTAGAGTTAATTGCAAGTGTTCAGAATGCAAATAAGAAATTCGACATTCAGAAACCTATTTTACTGAAAATTGCTCCAGATTTAAATACTGCCCAACTAGATGAAGTCATAGAAATTATTGTAGAAACGAATTTAGATGGTGTAATCGCTTCAAACACTTCTGTAAATAGAGATGGGTTGAAAGCGTCTAAAGAGAGGCTAGGAAGTATTGGAAACGGAGGATTGAGTGGAAAACCTGTTGCAGAACGTAGTACAAATGTGATTAAATATTTGTCAGAAAAATCTAATAAATCTTTTCCGATTATAGGAGTAGGAGGAATACATACTGCTAAAGATGCCATTGATAAATTGAATGCTGGAGCAGACTTAGTTCAAGTTTATACTGGATTTATCTATGAAGGACCTAGTCTTGTGAAGAAAATCAACAAAGCAATACTTGCAAATTCACAATAGATTAATAATATTGTCGCAATTGAATAGTTGAGGATTTACAGAAATAATAACTCTATTATTCTTAATTCTATTTGTACATTTGAGCAATGAATAAGGTCAAAATCATCGAATGTCCACGAGATGCTATGCAAGGTATTAAATCTCATTTTATACCTTCAGAAGTCAAGGCTCGTTATATCAATTCTTTATTGAAAGTAGGATTTGATACGATAGATTTTGGAAGTTTTGTTTCTCCTAAAGCAATTCCACAAATGCGTGATACTGCGGAAGTATTATCACAATTAGATTTTTCAGAAACATCAAGTAAGTTATTGGCAATTGTGGCAAACACAAGAGGAGCACAAGAGGCAAGTGTATTTGAAGAAATTGATTACTTAGGCTATCCCTTTTCTATTTCTGAGAATTTTCAGATGCGTAATACAAGTAAAACTATAGAACAATCTATCGTTACTCTCAATAAAATATTGAATATAGCAGACAAGACCAATAAAGAAGTCGTAGCTTATCTTTCTATGGGATTTGGGAATCCATATGGAGATCCTTGGAATGTTGATATTGTAGCGAAATGGACAGAAAAATTGGCCAAAATGGGCGTAAAAATTTTGTCCCTTTCTGATACAATAGGGATTGCAGATGGTAAAACGATTTCTTACTTATTTTCTAATTTGATTCCGCAATATCCTACTATTGAATTTGGTGCTCATTTACACACAACACCAACAACTTGTTATGAAAAAGTGGATGCAGCATATAATGCTGGCTGTAATCGATTTGACGGAGCCATTAAAGGGTATGGAGGATGTCCTATGGCAAAAGATGAATTGACTGGAAATATGCCTACCGAAAAACTACTTTCTTACTTCACGGAACATAAAGTAGATACCAACCTTAAACCAATGAGTTTCGAAAGTGCTTATAATGGTGCGTTGGAAGTGTTTTAGTGTTTAAAATATTTTAAAATTATTAAAATCCATAAATAGATAAACCCCAAAGAATATTAAAATTACAAGAACTAATGTGAAAGTTAAAGTTCTTATCCTGTAAATCCTCCCTCTACTACGAATATTCTCTTTTATAATTTCAAGTTCTTCTTCTGTTGGTTTACCGAAGTTGTATTCTGTTTTTTGATATTCTATTTCAGGCTTATAATCTCCATTTTCCAAGACTTACCTCTTACTTTTCTTAAAGCACGGTTTTTCTTGATTGTTTGAATCATGTCTAAAATATGTTCTGCACTACTCATATCTAATCAAATTTACTCTATAAGTGTTATAATTACAAAGTATTGTTATATTTTTTACCTGAATCTAGGTAAGTCAGCAAGCTTGAAAGATTCAAAATAGAGATATAATAATGTAAAAATAATAATTGAAGTAATTAATGTGAGAATTAACACTCTCAATCTTTCAATTTTAGCTCTACTACGAATATTTTGTTTTATGATTTCAAGTTCTTTTATGTTACTTCTAGGGAATCATAATCGATTTCTTCAGGTTTTGCAGAGCTAATAATCTTAGTTTTTCCTCTATAATAAGAGTTTAATTATTTAAGATTTGTCTTAATATTTTACATTAATCCTGCACCGTGCATAATAGTATTGAATTGGTTAATACTATATAAGTGTTGATAAAGCGTAAAATGTTACAGAATTGAGATTCTATTTCAATAAAAACCCTTTCAACTCATTATAAGAACTGATACTCGTTGCAACTTTCTTTTTATCAAGTACAGCCTTTATCTGTGCAGGAATTTCAATTTTAGCGACAATAGTTTCATCCATCACTGGCAAAAATTTTACGGGATGTGCCGTTTCGAGAAATATATATTGTGTGTTATCTCCTTCGACTTGCTGTTTTTTAATTCCTAGATAACCTATTGCACCATGTGGATCAGCAATATAATTATACTCATTATATAAGTGCAACATTGCTTTTCGAGTATCTTCATCGGTAAATGAATAGGAGTGAAGGTTGTTTTTTAATTTTTCAAAATCATTGTCATGTAATTTCTCTATTCTTACAAAATTACTTGGATTACCTACATCCATCGCGTTTGAAATCGTCTGGACTGAAGGTTTAGGATGGTAATTTCCAGTTTCTAAATAGGATGTAACTACCTTATTAGCATTCGTCGAAGCAATAAATAATTCAATAGGTAATCCTAATTTCTGCGCCATCATTCCCGCACATATATTTCCGTAGTTTCCACTCGGAACTGAGAAACTTAATTTTTTAGTTTTGTCTTTTAACTGCTTGTAAGCAAAAGCGAAATAAAACATTTGTGGTAACCAACGTGCTATATTTATAGAATTGGCAGAAGTCAATTGCATTGTATCAGTTATAGAAGTGTCTAAAAATGCTGTTTTAACCATTGCTTGGCAATCATCAAAAACTCCATCAACTTCTAGTGCTTTTATATTATGACCAAGCGTTGTCAATTGTTTTTCTTGTACATCACTTACTTTACCACTAGGATATAAAATCACCACATTGACACCTTTCACACCTAGAAATCCACTTGCAACAGCACCTCCTGTATCTCCTGAAGTCGCTACTAAAACAGTTAGTTCATTCGTGTTTTCTTTATTAAAATAAGATAAACAGCGAGCCATAAAGCGAGCGCCAACATCTTTAAATGCCATTGTAGGTCCGTGAAATAATTCTAAAGAATAAATATCCTCTTCGATTGCTACAAGTGGAAATTCAAATTGTAAAACATCTTCAATAATAGATTTTAAGTCTTGCTCTGGGATTTCACTTCCTATGAATTGCTTGATCAATTCGTAAGCAATCTCATTATTAGAATACGACTCAATATTTTTAAAGAATGTATCTTCTAAAGGCGTTATGTCATCTGGGAAATATAAACCTTTATCAGGAGCCAATCCTTTTACAACTCCT
>Ga0307488_10004452_pt1 | contig 11681 bp, 10 predicted proteins | sample SB02metaG_FD_202248 | JGI IMG/M metagenome (GOLD analysis project Ga0307488, IMG submission 202248) | Sea-ice brine microbial communities from Beaufort Sea near Barrow, Alaska, United States - SB 0.2 | ecosystem: Environmental > Aquatic > Marine > Coastal | place: USA: Alaska | collected...
CAAACTGATTAACTTGCAGGATTTGCTGGTGCATGAACCACTGGCAGGGAAATCCGGCATTGGGCACACCCGTTGGGCGACCCACGGCGAACCCAATGTGAACAATGCCCACCCGCACCAGACCAGACGTGTTGCCGTCGTCCACAATGGGATTATTGAAAATTTTCGCGAACTGCGCGAAGAGTTGGCCGCCCAAGGCATCCACTATGAGACCGATACCGACACTGAAACAGTCGCACTATTGGCGCAAAGCTATCTAGATCAAGGACTTAGTCCGCGCGACGCCGCAGATCAAACGATTGCGCGCCTGACGGGCGCCTATGCGCTGTGTTTCCTGTTTGAGGGCGAAGACGATCTGATGATCGCCGCGCGCAAGGGATCACCGCTGGCGATCGGGCACGGGGATGGTGAAATGTTCGTCGGATCAGACGCCATTGCACTGGCACCGATGACCGACAAAGTCACTTATCTCGACGAGGGTGACTGGGCCATCATCACGCGAACATCGTTAGAAATTCGCGACAGCGGGGGCCGCATTGCCAACCGTGACATGCGTACCATCAAGATTGATACCACCTCTGTCGACAAAGGCGGGCACAAGCATTTCATGGCGAAAGAAATCGCCGAACAGCCGTCCGTGCTAACAAATGCATTGGGCTATTACATTCAAGACGGCAAGATCGTGTTGCCCGATCCGGGATTGGATTTCGCACAGATCGATCGCCTGACAATGGTGGCCTGTGGCACGGCATTCTACGCCTGCCTTGTAGCGAAATACTGGTTTGAGCAGATTGCCCGCCTGCCCGTAGAGATCGATGTTGCATCCGAATTCCGCTATCGCGAACCGCCGATCACGAAAGGCACCGCCGCGTTGTTCGTCAGCCAATCCGGTGAGACCGCCGATACTTTAGCCGCGTTGCGATACTGCGAAGGCAAGGTCGACAAGATCGTGTCAGTGGTAAATGTTCCCGAAAGTTCCATCGCCCGCGAGAGCGATTTGCCACTGCCGATTTTGGCGGGCATTGAGATTGGCGTAGCGTCGACAAAGGCGTTCACCTGCCAGCTGACCGTGTTGGCGATTTTGGCAATCAAGGCGGCGCAAGATCGTGGACACATGAACGCCGATCAGGTGGCCGAAGCGTTGGAGCAAGTGAAGTCTGTCCCCGGCTTGATGAGCCATGCATTGGCCCTTAGTGAGCGCACCAAAGCCGTGTCACGCAAACTGGCAGAGGCACGAGACATCCTGTTTCTGGGGCGTGGACCGATGTATGCATTGGCCCATGAAGGTGCGTTAAAACTAAAAGAAATCAGCTATATACACGCCGAAGCTTATGCATCAGGTGAACTCAAGCACGGACCAATTGCGCTGGTGGACAAGAACGTGCCAGTCATTGTCATGGCCCCACGCGACGCGCTATTCGAAAAGACGATATCCAACATGCAAGAAGTCATGGCGCGCGGTGGCAAGGTGTTGTTGATCACAGACAAACAGGGCGCGACAGAGGCCGGACCAGGGGTGTGGGACACAATCCTAATGCCCGAGGTTGCCCCCTTCGTCGCCCCAATACTTTATGCAATCCCAGCCCAATTGTTGGCCTATCACACGGCGGTAGCCAAAGGCACCGACGTGGATCAGCCACGCAATTTGGCCAAATCGGTAACAGTCGAATGATCCTTATTGAAGACGCGATTGCCGTTCTGCAAATCCAAGGCGATGCGCAAAAAGCGGTTGAAATGAAATCCTACCACAAGGCCGAGCGGGTCTATTTTGGTGTACCGAACCCAGCGATTGATGCGGCGGTCAAAACCTGGCGGGCGGACCTGTCAATTGACGATAGATTGGCGCTGGCGGCTGACCTTTGGGACAGCAACATCCACGAAGCCCGCGTTGCGGCTGCGAAATTATTGGTGCAGGCGCGAATCAATCCCGATGAGGCCGTGTGGGAGTTGATCACGTCTTGGGTGCCGCAATTTGATACTTGGGCGATTGCCGATCACGTTTGCGGTGCAGGCGCGCGCCGATTGCTTGCAGATTCGTCGCGATTGGACGTCGTTGAGGGCTGGACCACGTCGGATCATATGTGGACCAAGCGTGCGGCGATGGTAATGACCTTGCCGTGGACGAAAATGAACAACCCCAAGCCGGACGATCTGGCAGCCCGCGAACGAATTTTGGGCTGGGCGGCGCAGTACACTGATGACCAAGCGTGGTTCATTCAAAAGTCGGTGGCATGGTGGTTGCGCGAGTTGGGGCGCCACGATGCGCCACGGGTCTGGGCGTTTTTGGACGCCTATGGCGACAAGATGAAACCGTCCCTGCGCAAAGACGCGAGCAGAAATTTGCCACCGCGCTAGTACCCGCTTGCGGCGAAGTGTGTGATCCATAAATGCTAGAGCCCAAGGAGCCGTCTAAGTGATCAATCTGACCCCCCAAGTCAACCTTTTGGCCGAACGGATCCAGCCGCTTCGCTCGGGTCCTGCGCGTGTTTTGGTCGCGATTGCGGGCCCACCTGCCAGTGGAAAAACCACGCTGGCGGATGAACTGGCGCGGCGATTGAATGCGCAGAAGTGTCAAACTGTGGTGGTGCCACAAGATGGGTTTCATCTGGACAATCAAGTGCTTGAAGAACGGGGTCAACTTAACCGCAAGGGTGCGCCACAAACGTTTGATGGCGCTGGATTCGTGCATATGGTGCGCCGCCTTAAGGAACGTATCGACGTGGCGGTTCCGACATTTGATCGCACCCGCGACATTTCAATTGCGGGCGCGCGGATCGTGCCCGCCAGCGCTGAAGTGATCATCGTTGAAGGCAATTATCTGCTCTATGATGACGCACCCTGGTTCAATCTGGCGTCGCTTTGGACGCTGTCGGTGCGCCTTGATGTGCCAATAGAAGAGCTGCGCGCGCGCCTGATTCAGCGCTGGTTGGGCCATGGCCTTAGCCGCACAGCGGCGACGCGGCGCGCCACAAACAACGATGTCCCGAATGCACAAAGTGTTATTGATAACGCACTGCCCGCGACGCTGACGCTTGCGCCTGACGGCACGCTCGCCTGACGCGCGTGCGGTTGTAGTATCGCGTCGGATGCGTATGTAGAGCGGACCCAATTCATGAGGATCGCTATGCCTACTGATTTCACACCTCTCGCTTCCCTTGGGGGCGGCATCTTAATCGGGCTTGCGTCCGTTCTGTTGATGGCCAATTTTGGCCGCGTCATGGGGCCACTGGCATTTTGGCCGGCTTTCTGATGCCAACGTCACGCAGCGATTGGGGTTGGCGCGCGAGCCTGTTGGCTGGAATGGTCAGCGCGCCCGCCCTCTTTTGGTTGGTCAGCGGCCAATCGGTACCGGTTCAGGTGCCGGTTTCCAGCGCTGCCATGATCATTGGCGGCTTGATCGTCGGGGTCGGCGTGACATTTGGCGGCGGTTGCACATCAGGGCACGGCGTCTGTGGCATCGCGCGATTGTCGCCGCGATCTATCGTCGCCACGGTGGTGTTCATGATCGCGGCGGCGGTGACGGTTTACGTGACGCGCCATGTTTTCGGGACTGGGATCGGGGGTGCCCTATGATGCGGTTCTTGATGACTTTTGCCATCGGGCTGATATTCGGGTTCGGCATCATTCTGGGGGGCATGGCCAACCCTGCCAAAGTGTTGAACTTCTTTGATGTTGCGGGGACGTGGGACCCATCGCTGGCGTTTGTCATGGGCGGAGCGTTGGGCGTGACGGCATTGGGATATCGGTTCGTTCTGCGCCGCCCTGGGCCGCGTATGGCTGATGTGTTCCACCTGCCAACGTTAAGATCCATTGATGCGCCCTTGATCGCAGGGTCGACGGCGTTCGGCGTCGGTTAGGGCATCGCTGGATTCTGCCCTGGTGGGGCATTGCCCGCCGTCGGAACGCTAGACCCAGCAGTGCTGACCTTTACGGGAGCGATGATCACTGGCATCGTGATTGCCAAGATCGTTAAATCAAAATCGCAACCTTTGGGACAGACCGTATGACCGTGAACATGGATATCCAGCCGCAGGTCGAAGGCTTCTTTGACGAAACGAGCAACACAATCAGCTATATCGCCAAGGACCCTAACTAGGATCACTGCGCTATTATCGACAGCGTGATGGATATTGATTACGCCGCTGGGCGCATCACATCCGAGCACGCCGATCAGCTGATCGCGCGGATTAAAGAGCGCGGGTTAACGCTGGACTGGATCATCGAAACCCATGTGCATGCGGATCATTTGAGCGCTGCGCCTTATATACAAGACAAGCTGGGCGGCAAAATCGGTGTCAGTGAAAAGATCATGGTGGTGCAGGAAACCTTTGGAAAAGTGTTCAATGAGGGCACGGAATTCCAGCGCGACGGGTCACAGTTTGATGCGTTGTTTGGCGACGGGGATACCTACGCCGTCGGCGGTATGAGCTGTTATGTCATGGCCACGCCGGGGCATACGCCCGCTTGTATGGTGCATGTGATGGGAAACGCCGCCTTTGTCGGGGACACGCTGTTCATGCCCGACGGCGGTTCGGCGCGGGCAGATTTTCCGGGCGGTGACGCGGGTGAGTTGTATGACAGCATCCAGAAGGTGCTGGCCCTTCCCGCCGAGATGCGCCTGTTCATGTGTCACGATTACGGGCCGAACGGGCGCGCAATTGCTTGGGAAACCACAGTGGCTGACCAACGGGCTGCCAACATCCATGTCGGCGGCGGCAAATCCCGCGAGGATTTCATCAAGTTTCGCACGGATCGCGACGCGCAACTGGCGATGCCAAAGCTGATTATCCCTGCGCTACAGGTGAATATGCGCGCTGGGCATGTGCCAACCGACAAGGACGGAAATCCGATGCTGAAAGTGCCCGTGAACAGGCTGTGATGCGTGTGCCGCGGGCGTGGAGGGGGCGCTGCCCCCACACCTTCGGGGCCCCCAGGATATATTTACCAAGCAAAGACGCGATAAGACGCTGCTATGACGAGATGATTTCAAATTTGGCGACGTCGACCATGCCTCGGTCGGTAATTTTGAGCATGGGGATCACGGGCAATGCGAGGAACGCCAACTGCAGGAACGGCTCGTCTAGTGTGACGCCCAAAGTTTTGGCAGCGGCGCGCAAGATTTCAAGTTTTTCGCGCACGTGTTCGAAAGACTCGAGGCTCATGAGGCCCGCCACTGGCAGGGCCAATTCAGCAATAATCTTACCGTTTTCGGCGACGACAAATCCACCTTCAAGCGCAGTCATGCGATTGGCGGCCAAGGCCATGTCGTCGTAATTCGCGCCGACGCAGGCGATGTTGTGGTGATCATGACAGACGGTGGAGGCAATGGCACCGCGTTGCAAACCGAAGCCTTTTACGAAGCCCGTGGCGATATTGCCGTTGATGCCGTGGCGTTCGATGACAGCGATCTTGATGAGGTCGCGGGCGATGTCGGGGGCCTTGTCGCCGTTTTGAGGTTCTATGACTTCGTGCAGATGTTCGGTGATGATTTTTCCAGGGATCACGCCGATAACGTCGGTTTCGGAGCGGTTGGATGTGGTGCGGAAATCGGCTGCTGTGACGGTCGGGGACTGCACAGAATTGCGCCCGATTGTCGGGGTGATTTTGCGGGCATTGAACGCGGATTCAGCGGCATGAACGCCGCCGCAAAAGGTCATTTTCGCGTCGCAATTTTCCAAGCTGCCGAGGGCGACAATATCCGCGCGCTGACCCGGTGCGATGAGGCCGCGATCTTTGAGACCAAAGGCTTCAGCGGCTGACAGCGAAGCGGCACGGTAGGCTGAGACAGCGGATGTGCCGCGCTTGATCGCGGTGCGGATTATGTAGTCCAGATGCCCGTATTCGCCGATATCCAGCGGATTTCGATCATCGGTGCAAAAACACATGTAGCTGGCAGTGCGTTCATCCAGAAGCGGCAACAACGCGTCGAGGTCTTTGGATACCGACCCTTCGCGGATCAACACGCGCAAGCCTTTTTGCAGCTTTTCGCGGGCTTCATCGGTGGTCGTGGCTTCGTGTTCCGTGCGGATGCCAGCGGCGATGTAAGCGTTCAGATCTTTGCCCGACAACATCGGTGCGTGGCCGTCGATATGGCCGCCTTTGAATGCTTCGAGTTTTGCCATAATCCCTTGGTCTTGGTGGATCACGCCTGGGTAGTTCATGACTTCGGCCAGACCAATCACCGCCGCGTGGTCGCGCAGCGCGATCAGGTCCGCCGCCTCAATCCGTGCGCCAGAGGTTTCCATGTCAGTTGAGGGCACGCAGGAGCTAAGGTTGACACGAATATCAAGCACAGTTTCAAGGGCGGCATCGAGAAAATACTGGATACCAGCGACGCCCAAAACATTTGCAATTTCATGAGGATCACAGATTGCGGTGGTCACGCCTAGAGGGGTGACGAGGCGGTCAAATTCAAACGGTGTAACAAGGCTGCTTTCAATGTGCAGATGCGTGTCGATGAAACCAGGCACGAGGGTGAGGCCGGTAACATCCACGATTTGTTTACCGTCGTAATCGGCACAGGTGCCGACGATGGTATCGCCGCAAATCGCCACATCGCCGTCCAGCATCGCGCCAGTGATAACATCAAACACCTGACCGCCACGCAGGACCAAATCTGCCGCAGCATCGCCGCGCCCTTGTGCAATTCGTTTGGTGAGTTCGGCCATTTGATATCCCCTGCTTTGGATCCACCAGACAGGAGATCGCAGGCAGCGTCTAGGTTTGGCGTGGATCAGGCGCGGTATTCATCCCTGCCCCGCTGGCTTGATGGCGCGAAGGCCTGCACGAAGCTTTCAAAATCGCGCACCGCAAGGGGCCGCGTGATGAGGTAGCCCTGCGCCTCTTTGCAGTTGTTTTTGGTCAGCCAATCCAGTTGCTCCTGAGTTTCGACCCCTTCGGAAACGACACGCGCGCCGATTTGCTGGCCAAGGGCTAGGATCAGTTGGACGATCGGGCCAGAGGCTGGCAATTGATCAATGAATGAGCGGTCGATTTTCAAACAGGTCAGTGGAAACCGCGAAATGTAGGACAGGTTGGAATAACCGGTCCCAAAGTCGTCAATCGCGATACTATATGCGATTGCGGTGATCGCACGCAGCTTTTCGGCTATTTCGTTATGTTCGCCGATCAGCACTGTCTCTGTGATTTCAAGTTCAATCCTGCCGTGGGGAAACCCTGGCCGCGCCGCAAAGTCCTGCAAGATTGTCACGAACCCCGGATCGGAAAATTGGCGCGGTGACACATTCAGCGAGACATCAAGGTCGAGCCCGGCTTGGTGCCATTCAATCGCCTGACTGCAGCCGATTTCCAGAACAATGCGGCCCAGTTCATCAATCAGGCCAGTTTCCTCACAGATCGGGATGAATACGTCGGGCATCACCATCCCCTGCTCGGGATGCACCCAGCGGACCAAACCTTCGGCACCAACGATCTTTCCGGATTTGATGTCCAGACGGGGTTGATAATGCAGAATGAATTCTTCCGCCAAGACAGCCTGTCCCAGGGCTACCTCAATCTGGTCGCGGGCAATCGCGGCATTGCCCATTTTTGTGTTAAAGATCGTCGTGCAGTTTCTCCCGCCCTGTTTGGACGCATAAAGCGCGATGTCGGCCTGACACATCACATCAGAGAAACAGTCCGATGTGGACCTATACCCGGCAATCCCGACGCTGATCGTGGCGGCGATACGGGTCTTGTCGTGCGAAATCGGTCTGGAAATCGCGCAGCGGAGTTTTTCCATCTGTAATTCAAGCGTCGCTTTCGAGCTGCCCCCTTCGATGACAATCACAAATTCATCGCCGCCCAGCCGTGCGAGCATATCTTCCGGGCACAAAACCGTGCGCGCACGAATGGCAATTTGTTTAAGAACAGTGTCGCCCGCCTCATGGCCATGGCGGTCATTGATCAGCTTGAAGCGGTCCACATCAAAGAAGATCACCGTGCAACCAGATGTGTCGCCGCTGCGCTCAAGTCCTTCAAGATGGCTTTGCAGATAGGACCGGTTGTGCAGGTTGGTCAACTGATCGCGGTCTGCAAGGTGGCGCGCGGTGTCGCGAGCTTCTTTTAGTTCGCTCACATCAATGGCGGTGAGTAGGATCGCGGGTCGTCCCGTCACCGCGTCCGAACAGCTTTTGACGGACAGATCGAACCATCGGGTCCCCGCCACCGTGTGCGTTTTGGTGACTAAGCGGTGTTCGCCCACATCAGCCATGCGTGCCATTATTTGGGTGAAGTCCAGCGGATCAGCCAGCAGAGCCTCAAACGAGTTTATCGGCATTGGAAATGCATTGCGCGCGGCAGGGTTCAGGTACAGCGGCGGACCGTCCTTGCTGAACAGCGAAATCATAACATCGGTGTGCAATAGCGCCTCGGCGCTGCGCAGGTTGTCAGGCTGATCTTCCGCGTCACTCAACGCCTCACATTGCATCGCCATGCGCCCGTCATCTAGGCGAAAGCCACGAAACACGACCATTACGCCCATGGGTTTACCGTTGGGATAAAGCGTCCAGAGTTCGGTGAAAATCGAGTCCGCCTGAGAGAAGTCGCTTTGATATTGCTTCAGCCGTTTGGCCACGGTGGGCGTCATGTCGAGGGCCATATCCCGGGCACAAAGGTCTTCTTCGGTGTCGGCCTGCCACAAGTGGCACGCGGCATCGTTGGCAAACACAACCCGCGCGCGATCAATGTCAAAGACCCACACCGCCGCCCTGAGGCGCCGCGCAATGCCCAAAGAGGCCTCCGCCTCGGACAAATGGAGCCTGCCCATGTCCAATGTGGATCTGACTGATCTGACCGCCATGATAGGTGCCGAACCCTTTCCAAATCAAAGTACGAGCGGCCAATTCTGCTGTTGGCCCATCTCTCCTTACGCCGTGACGTTTAAGAATATCTTAATTTGGGGCACGTAGTTTGGAACCTGACCGTCCTGCAAACAGCGCCCACCTTTTAAAACTTAAATAATACCCTTAAGAGATTACACAACTTGACAACTCAACCTTAGGTTTCAAAAAATATTGACACTTCATTAACTAATTTTGCGCCTTAGTTCCTAATAAATTGGGATACAGATAGGATTCGAAATTGCGCGATGCAAAACGGACACAAGGGATAACCGCAGCATTTTCACAACCATTGGCTGCGCAAATCTGGCAAGCGAAGTACCGGTATGCGACAGCTGGGATCATAATTGACCAGACATTGGACGACACTTGGGCGCGGGTCGCGAAGGGTTTGGTGGCCCATGAAGCCTTATCAGTGCGTGACAAAGTGGCCGCCGAATTTCATGCAGCGATGCGCGATTTCAAAGTGCTTCCGGGGGGGGCGAATTTTGTCGGGCTGTGGCACGGCCCGCCATGTGACCCTGTGCAATACCTTTGTGATGCGAACGATCCCTGACTCCGTTGACGGGATTATGGACACGCTCAAGGACGCGGCGTTAACGATGCAGATGGGCGGCGGCGTTGGCTTTGATTTCTCGACATTGCGGCCGTCTGGCTTCGTCGTGCGCGGCCTTGATTGCCGCGCAGCAGGGCCACTTGCGGCGATGGATATCTTTGACGCCACCTGCAAAATGATTGTCAGCGGGATGGGGCGCGGCGCGATGATGGCAACGATGCGGTGTGACCATCCCGACATCGAGGCCTTCATTAATGTCAAATCCGACCGCACGCGACTGCGCAATTTCAACATGTCCGTCATGGTGACAAACGCCTTTATGGCTGCGGTCGCGGATGATGCAACGTGGGATCTGGTTTGGGAGGCAGCCGTGGTGCGCCGCCTGCGGGCGCGCGATCTATGGAATTCAATTATGAAACAGACCTACGCCGCAGCAGAACCGGGGGTTTTGTTTATCGACCGGATCAACGCGGCCAACCCGCTACGTTATCTTGAAGTTATCGCGGCGACCAATTCATGCGCCGAACAGCCCCTGCCCCCCAATGGCACATGTCCGCTGGCGTCCATCAACCTCGCGCAGCTGGTGAGCGCGCCGTTCACCCCCGACGCGCGGCTGGATGTCATACAACTGCGCCAACTTGTGCGGGTCGCGGTTCGCATGCTCGACAATTCGTTGGATGTGTCACGCTTTGCGTTGGATGTTCAAAGACAGCAGGCGCAAGATCAGCGTCGCATCGGAGTTGGTGTTACGGGTGTGGCAAACGCAATTGCAATGCTGGGTGTGCGCTACGGGTCATCAAAGGCGGTATTTTTGCTTGGCAGCTGGATGCAAACAATCCAGAATGCGGCCTATGGCGCGTCCGCTCTTTTAGCCAAAGAACGCGGGGCATTCCCAGTCTATGACGCCGATAAACATTTGACATCACGGGGCATTCAAGCGCTGGATCAAGACATTCGCGCGCTGGTGGAACAACACGGGCTGCGCAACGGCACACTGACAACAATTGCACCCACGGGGACCACATCAATGTTTGCAGGGAATGTATCATCGGGCATTGAGCCGATGTTTTCGACCTCGTTTTCGCGCACAATCATCACGCCCAACGGTGAAAAATCAAGCGAGCGGGTCATGGATTATGCTGCGTGGCGGTTTGCGCAGATATACGGGCCCGACGCTCCCCTTCCGGAGAGTTTCGTGACCGTCGCGGAGCTGTCACCCGTTGATCACATCACCATGCAAGCGGCGGCGCAGGAATGGATCGACAGCGGCATTTCCAAGACTGTGAATTGCTCCGAAAACATCCCGTTTGAGGCGTTCAAAGACATCTACCGCGCGGCATATGATGCCGGTTGTAAGGGCTGAACAACCTACCGGCCCAATGCGATCACCGGATCGGTGTTGTCGCTGTGACCCGCATTGCGTCCCTTTGGCGGCGCGTAACGCGGACGCAGGTCTGGCAGCCGACACATCGCCACCGCAAGGGAGGGCTGTATCGTTTGATCGGCCCAGCCGTTCTTGAGACAGATCGATCAAACGTGGTGATTTATGACGATGCGGACGGCGCGGTCTGGGTTCGCCCGCTAGAAGAATTCAATGACGGGCGGTTCAGCCCGCTTTAACGGGCCAGATTACTCGGCCACTGTCACGCCAACGGTTTGCGAAAACAGCGTCATCGGGCCGAAACTGCTGAGAAACGACACCTCTGCTGCGTCCAAGCCAACGCCGATCCGCACGATTTCGTGCGCGCGGGCCATACCGGTCGGATCTACAAGATGCCATGCGCCGCCCAGATAGACTTCGGCGACGGCGTGAAAATCTTGCGGTTTAACGTTCGGCGCATACGCGCTGACAAAGCGGGCTGGAATGGCCGCAGCGCGGGCCAGTGAAATCAGCACATGGGCATAATCACGACACACCCCTTGGCGATTTACGTAGCTATCAACGGCCGTGGTTTGGGCATCACTTGATCCGATAACATAGTCAAAACTATCATAAATCCTGTCGCGTATCGCCGCGATCCGCGCACCTCCCGACAGATGATCGAAGCCAGACCCAACAAGGTCATGTACCTCATCGGGAAGACAATAGCGCGACGGCATCAAATAGCGCACCACGTCACCGGGTAATTTATGGGGGGCAACTGCGGCCAGCGCGGACATATCACAAACGGGGCGGGTCACGTCAATCTGTGCACTGTATGAATAGGCCAGATCGCCCGTGGTGCGCAGCAAGGTGCGCTGCCCAATGCCAGATTCGGCCTCTACGGTTCTGATGTGTTCAACAG
>Ga0307488_10004453_pt1 | contig 11680 bp, 9 predicted proteins | sample SB02metaG_FD_202248 | JGI IMG/M metagenome (GOLD analysis project Ga0307488, IMG submission 202248) | Sea-ice brine microbial communities from Beaufort Sea near Barrow, Alaska, United States - SB 0.2 | ecosystem: Environmental > Aquatic > Marine > Coastal | place: USA: Alaska | collected 2017-05-06
TTTGTTCAAAACCCTTTGCATAATTTATACACAGATATCATTTACAAAACGGGTGATTTGGTTTCTGAAAATGAAAATGGCGAGATCCTGTTTGTAGGAAGAAAAGATTCACAAATAAAACATATGGGGTATCGGATCGAATTAGGTGAAATTGAAACGGCTATATTGGGAGTTGAAGGAGTTCATAATACCTGTGTTTTATATGATGACGTGAAGAAAAAAATGGTTGCCTTTTTTATTGCCAATAAATCAAATACAGAAATTAGAAAAGCATTAATACACACTTTACCAAAATATATGATTCCTACAAAATGGATTCAAAAAGAGATATTTCCCTTAAATGCAAACGGGAAGATTAATAGGTTAGAATTAAAAAATAAAATATAAAGACGGATTTGCAAATAGGACTTATTCGTAAAGAAACTTCTTTCAAAGTGAGAATTATTATTTAAAAATGAGGTTTCCCGTACAATAAGGGAATTATTTATTCAATTTTTCGTAAAACATTTTCAGTTTACCACAACATTGCCCAAGCATTTAAACTTTCTCAACATTCTTAAAGAGGCTTAAACTATATCTTCTTTGTAGGTTTTATTATAATATATTAGGAATTATGTGCTATATATTACTATGTATGTTTTTTATTGAGGTGTTGTTTCTCATATTAACAATATATAACACTAGTTTGTAATACATAATTTTTTATATATTTTACTAAAAAAAAACCCCCTTTATTCTCCCTCAATATAAAAATTAGAATAGAATTAATGTATGTTTTTCTAAGTTTTAGAGTTCAGTTTCAAATAGAAAAACGGTTAGAAAGGAATTAAAAAGCACCTTTTAAATTCAAGCTTACGCTAATGAATAAAAAAAATATTGAGCAAATTGAACTAGGGATTAAATGCACCAATTCTTATTGGTCTAGCATTGAAACCTTATCCAAGCTTGAAAAAAGTAGTACTATGACTGAGAATCAGTTTTCTGCATTACTGTTTATTGAAAAAACACGCTATGATTTTTGGCGACTGTATTTTTATATTCAAGATATTACTGAACTTAATTGGGCAATTTTCAAGGAAAAGGCATTGGTTGCAGAAATTGTAGTACGTAATTCTAAAAAAGAAAAATGGGATTCTATACTACAAGCATTTGAAAAAAAAGGAGAGTTTAAAAAATATGATACGTTTACAAGGTTTTATAAGGAGAAATTAGAAGTTGAGATTCAAGAGGATGATTTTAGCACATTAGAAACTCCACGAGAAGAAGATTTATTAGTTATACAGCAGCTAATAGAGGCAAATTTTAATGTGTATTCTGATAGAATTCCTTCTGTGGAAGAATTAAAAACGTTAACAAAAACAACTTTTATAATCAAAGAGAAAGGACAAATAGTTGCTTTTTTTATTACTGAAAAGAAAGGGGTTACCCTAGAGTTTAGGTATTGGTTGGTTTTAGAAAAGTACAGAGGCAGAAAATATGGGAGTTTATTAATGAACCGTGTTTTAACCAATGACCCAGAAATAAAGAGAATTATATCATGGATAAGTATAAAAAACACCAATGTAATTCTTGCACACAAGCATCTTGGGTTTAAAGAAGATGGATTAACTAATTATATATTATACAGAGAATAATGAAAGAAACAATCATCAAAATACTGACAGATATTCGTCCAGAATTTGATTTTAATCAAGAACAAACAGGTTTTATCGCCAAAGGATTGTTAGATTCTTTCGATATTATTTCAATAGTATCAGACATGGAAGAAAACTTTGATGTTGCCATAGATGGCGCAAAAATTCTCCCAGAAAACTTCGATAGTATAGAAGCAATATCAAACCTTATTGATAAAATAACGCCAAACATACATGAGGTTATCATTCAAAAATAAAAGAATATCCGGAATCCTGTCAGTGCTTCCCAAGAATGAGGTTCATTTTTCAGAAGAAATAGGCAATTATAATTTCACCGAAAAACAAAGCATCAAGCTCGGTAAAATTATGGGGTATGGAACCCAGAGAATTGCAGATAAAGAGACTTCGGTTTCAGATTTATGTGTTTTTGGAATGAATTATTTATTTGAGAATCAATTGCTTGATAAAGATTCTATTGGCGCCGTTGTTTTATGCACGCAGTCTCCCGATTACTTTTTACCTGCAACATCCAATGTCATTTCTGGAAGACTTGCATTGGGGCAAGATGTTATTTCGATGGACATCAATCAAGGATGTGCTGGATTTGAAGTGGGTTTAATGCAAGCCTTTATGCTATTAAACACAGGAAGTATCGATAAAGTAGTGCTTTTAAATGCAGATGTTTTAAGTCAGAAAGTTTCTATAAAAGATAGAAATAGCCGCCCCTTAGTAGGAGATGGTGCTACCATAACAATTATCGAAAACGCAACAGATGATAAACAAATTGATATGTTTATTAAGATGGATGGAACAGGTGCCATGAGTTTGCAGATTCCTGCAGGCGGATTTAAGCTCCCCGCTACCAAAGAAACAGCAGCATTAACGGAAGATGAATCTGGAAATTTTCGTTCATTAGATCATTTGGTAATGAAAGGGGATGAGGTTTTTAACTTCGTTCAAACCAAGGTTCCAGAAATGATTCACGAAATGTTTGATACGTTAAAAATTGATAAAACGTATTTCGACTATTATCTTTTTCATCAGCCGAATAAATTCATGCTAGAGAAACTGGCTGAAAAAATGAAAATTCCTTATGAAAAAATGCCGAATAATATTTGTCAAAAATATGGAAACGGAAGCAGTATTACCGTTCCTTTAAATGTTTGTGAAAACATTGGAGAACGAGCATTAACCAACTCATATAAGGTTTGTTTTGGTGGTTTTGGTGTTGGGTTGACTTGGAGTATTATTAAATGGAAATTAGAAAAACTAGATTTCTGCAAAATAATAAATTATTAAATGACGAAAGATTTATACATCATTGGCGCAGGAGGATTCACCATAGAAGTGTTGTTCTTAATAGATAGATTCTACAAAAACTCTTGGAAGAATATTTACATTATTGATGATGATTCAGAAAAAATTGGAACGAAGGTTAGAAACGTTCCTGTTGTTTCTTCGATTCTTGATTTTATCGTCAAATGTAAACAAGAAAGAGCTCTAGAAAAGGATGTATTAATTACCATTAATAATCAAAAAATAAGAAAACGTATTGTTGATGATTTATTAGTAGAAAAAATTAAAATAAATTTCCCCAATATCATTGATGAAACGGCAGTAATTGATACTAAATTTAGTGAAATAGGCAAAGGAAATATTATAACAGATTTTGTTGGAATTACGGGAAATGTAAGTCTTGGAGACTTTAATGTTATTGGTGCTAGAACAGGAATAGGGCATGGCTCTAAAATAGGAGACTTCAATACTTTTTCCCCTAGGGTTTCTATTTCAGGACATGTAGAAATTGGGAATGGCAATACATTTGGTTTAAATTCTGCAATTCTACAAAACAAAACCATAGGAGATAATAATGACATCTGGTCATATACTATGATTCTAAAAAACATAGGCAATGACTGCACCTATTTTGGGATGCCAGCAAAAAAAATTAAAATTTAATTATTATGGAAGAGTTTATTGAAAATTTTTATGAAATTTTAGACGATACTGAAAGACATGAAATAAATCAAAATACCGATTTTAAAAACCTAGATGAATGGGACTCTATGACAACGCTAATGTTTATTGCGATGGTAGACGAGAAATACGAAAAACAGATGACCGGAAAAGATATTGAAGAAGGGACCACCTTGGAGCAATTGTACCATAGCATACAATCTAAATAACATGACAGATGGTGTTTTAAAGGTTTCTAATGTACAAATATCTGGGTCTGTAAGCTGTGTGCCAAAAACTAAAATAGCGAATTCTGAAAACCCCCTTTTTAATTCTTCTGAGGAAGCCATGAAATTTATTGAAATGACTGGGGTGGAAGAGAAAAGGCATTTAGAATCGGGTGTTTTGGTCTCGGATTTATGTTATGAAGCTGCGGAGTTATTAATAAAAAAATTAGCTTGGGACAAAGAGGAAATAGGCGTATTAATTATGGTAACACAAACACCAGATTATTTAATTCCTAATACGGCAATAATTTTACAAAACCGTTTAGGTTTGTCAAAGAACTCCGCTTGTTTCGATATTCCATTAGGATGTAGCGGTTTTGTCTACGGAGCATCTGTAATCTCTTCCATGCTAACTTCTCAGGGATTTAAAAAAGGACTTTTATTAGTAGGAGACTCCTCTAGTCTTCTTGCGCATAAAGAGGATAAAACATTATCTCCATTATTTGGGGATGCAGGATGTGCTACGGCTTTTGAATTTAAGAAAGGCAAAAACATACAATTTAAACTTTGGACAGATGGAGCTGGATATCAATCGATAATTATTCCAGATGGCGGTTATCGAAATAGATTCTCAGAAAAATCACTAGAAGTTATAGAAGATGTTGATGGCAGTAAGAGAACTAAGGTGAATCCTAAAATGAATGGAACGGATGTTTTTTCTTTTGGAATAACACAAGTACCTCGTGTCCTAAAATCGTTTCTACAGCAAATAGACAAAGAAGCTTCAGATATCGATTACTTCTTTTTTCATCAGGCCAATAAGTTCATGCTAGAAATGATTAGAAAAAAATTAAAACTAGAAACCAGTCAGGTGCCTTATTCAATTGTAAAATTTGGCAATACAAGTTCAGCAAGCATTCCTTTAACATTATCACTTATAGGCGATGAGGCCAAAAACAAAAAAATTGCCATGTGTGGTTTTGGGGTTGGATTAAGTATGGGATGTGGGTATTTTGAATTAGGAGATGAGTTTATGAATGAATTAATTGAATATGAAGGACAATAATTTTTCTTTAAACGGAAAAACAATTTTAGTAACGGGTGCTACCTCGGGTATTGGGTTTGAGGTATGTAAACAAATTGCGACTGCTGGGGGGCACTTTATAGGTATTGGTAGAAATATTGAAAAACTACAAAACTACATTGATGACAATAAACTCAAACAATCCAAAGCAGTAAAATTTGATTTAGTTGATTTAGAAAACATTCATTTATTAGTGGCAGGGCTCACGATAAAAATCGACGGTTTTGTTCATTCAGCTGGAATTGCACAAATAAGCCCTATGCATTTCTTTAATTATAGTGATTACGAGAATATTAGAAAAATAAATTTAGACTGTGTCTTAGTATTATTTTCTGAATTGTTGAAGAAAAAGAAAATTAACAAACAGTCCTCAGTTGTTTTCATCAGCTCTATTTCTGCTATTAGAGGAACCAAAGGAAATGGGCTGTATGCGATTACAAAATCAGCTTTAGATACCATAAGTAAAGTGTATGCAAACGAACTGTCATCAAAATACATTAGAGTCAATACAATTCAACCCGGAATGGTTCAAACAGATATGGCTTTGGAAGCAGAAAATATTTTGTCAAAAGAGATCATGGATGCCGATCGCTCTAAATACCCATTAGGGTATGGGGAGGCACAAGATATTGCACTCCCTGTTGTTTTCTTGCTTTCCAGCGCTTCAAAATGGATCACAGGACAATCTATTGTTATAGATGGAGGCAGGACCTCTTGTTTGTAAATGAAAAGTGTTTTTATGACGCTGTTTAAAATTGTATCTACACGGAAAAGGATGAATAGCGAACAGCATGTGACCACTAAAAAATAATAAATAGAAACATGAAAAACAAAATATGGATTTCTTCACCCCACATGGGAGGCAGCGAAGAGAAATTTGTAAAAGAAGCTTTTGAGACCAATTGGGTGGCCCCCATAGGACCTAATATTAATGGCTTTGAAAATGATTTAGAAAAATATTTAGGGCAGCAATCGTATGTATCTGCTTTAAGTTCGGGGACCGCTGCAATTCATCTTGGACTTATTTTATTAGACGTTAAAGCAGGAGACGAAGTACTTTGTCAAAGCATGACCTTTTCGGCATCAGCAAATCCTATTTTATACCAAGGGGCAACCCCTATTTTTATTGATAGTGAACTTGATACTTGGAATCTTTGTCCAATAGCATTAGAATCTGCGATTATAGACAAAATTGCTAAAGGGAAAAAACCAAAGGCAATCGTTGCCGTTCATTTGTATGGAGCTCCATATAAAATAGAGGAGGTACGGGCAATTGCCAATCAGTACAAAATTCCAATTTTGGAAGATAGTGCAGAAGCACTGGGAAGCAGTTACAAAGGACAGAAGTGTGGCACTTTTGGAGACATTGGCGTTTTGTCTTTTAACGGAAATAAAATCATTACTACATCTGTCGGTGGGGCCCTAGTTACCCGTTCCAAAGAAACAAAAGACAAGGCGATCTTCTTTGCAACACAATCCCGGGACAATGCGCCTCATTATCAGCATAGTGAAATTGGCTATAATTATCGGTTGAGTAATATTACTGCAGGAATTGGCCGAGGACAAATGGAGGTCTTGGATGCGCACCTTCAATTGCGCAGGAGTATGCATGATTTTTACTTAAAAATATTCAAAGACATAGAAGGAGTAAGCGTTTTTTCAGTTCCCAATAATGATTATTTTTCTAATTATTGGCTAACGACTATTCTAATTACGCCCAATACTGCTAAAGGGATTAATAGAGATGCATTGAAACAGGCTTTTGATAAAGAAAATATTGAATCTCGTCCGTTGTGGAAACCCATGCACCTACAGCCCATTTTTTCTAAATATCCCTATTACGGAGGAACGATTTCCGAAACGCTATTTGAACATGGTTTATGCTTGCCATCGGGCTCCAATTTAACAAGTCAAGAAAGAGAAAGGATTAAAAAAGAAATCATAGATTTCTTTAAATAAGCTTTCTATTTCACACATATTCTAGCCTCTTTTATGAGGGTAATTACTCTTATAAAATCCAATCAATAAAAAACCAATTATGATAAATACTTTTTTTGATCGAATAAGTCATAAATACACTCCAAGATGGATCGTGCTCCTTATAGATGTTTACTTAACGACTCTGTGTTTTATCTTAGCGTCCATGATTAGAGATGATTTAGAATCTAATTCTAGGGTTATTTATATCGTTCCGATTATAGTAGTTGTATCCTTATTTTGTTTTTTATTGATTGGATCATATAAAGGAGTGATAAGACATACGGGTTTAAAAGATGCGTTTAATGTTTTTTTAGCGCTCATTTTAGTATCTGTTGTTTTGGGGGGGCTAAATTTTATTGATTTATATATGTTGACAACAACTTACTTCAAAATATCCTTTTCCATTATCATTATCCACTTTTTATTAAGTGTTATTGTTTTAATAATCAGTCGATTCATATATAAAAACCTTTATAAAGCAAGTTATTCAAATTTCAAACCCGCTTCAAATGTTTTGATTTATGGAGCCGGAGATTCAGGATTAATAACCTATTATGCATTGAATGAAGCTAAAAAAAATAGATCAAAAGTTGTTGGATTTATCGATGATCATAAAAGTAAAATAGGAAAAAAAATAAATCAAGTACTTATTTATAGTCCAAATCAAATTACCGAGAGCTTTATAACTAAACATAAAATTGATGAAGTAATCGTTTCAATTCAAAACATTAGTTCTAGTAAATTATTGATTTTGGTTGAAAAATTACTTTCCAAATCTATTAAAATGAAAATTGTACCTCCTTTTAATAACTGGATTGATGGAGATTTAAAAGTAGGTCAAATTAAAGAGGTGAAAATAGAAGATTTATTAGGGAGAAAAATAATCAATATTGAAAATTCATTATTAAAAAATGAATTCAATCAAAAAATAATTTTAATTACAGGAGCGGCCGGTTCTATTGGAAGTGAAATTGCCAGGCAAGTCGCTTCCTACAATTATAAAAAATTAATTCTTATAGATCAAGCAGAATCTCCATTGTATGATTTGCAGCAAGAGTTTTCGTCATTTAAAAATAAAGAGCAACATTTTATTGTAGCAGATATTAGAAGTAAGAGGAGAATGGCCAGTATTTTTAATGAGCATAAACCTCAAATAATTTTTCATGCTGCTGCCTATAAACACGTGCCATTAATGGAAGAAAACACTTATGAAGCAGTAAATGTTAATGTTATAGGAGCTAAGATTGTGATGGATTTAGCCATTAAAAATGAAGTAGAGAAGTTTGTAATGATATCTACAGACAAAGCAGTAAACCCCACAAATGTAATGGGCGCTACAAAACGAATTGCTGAATTGTATTCCATGTGTTTAAAGAATACAGGAAAAACGAAGTTTATAACAACGAGATTTGGAAATGTTCTAGGATCAAATGGTTCTGTAATTCCTTTATTTAAAAAGCAAATTGATGCTGGGGGCCCCTTAACGGTAACCCATAAGGACATTACAAGGTATTTTATGACAATTCAAGAGGCTTGCCAACTAGTCCTGGAGGCGGGAGCTATGGGTGAAGGGGGTGAAATATATGTATTTGATATGGGGGAGCCGATAAGAATTTTTGAGTTGGCTTTAAAAATGATTCAACTATCGGGGTTAAAATATCCTGAAGAAATTGACATCAAAATCATTGGGCTACGTCCTGGAGAAAAGATAGATGAAGAACTGCTCGCAAATGGAGAAAACACCCTTCCTACCTATAACGATAAAATAATGATCGCAAAAGTAAAAGAGATAGTTGCCATTAATATTCAGGAAAACATCTTAGCACTTTGCCTTTTAAGTAAAGACTGTAATAAGCTTGCCACAGTCAAAAAAATTAAAGAAATTGTTCCGGAATATATTTCTAATAATTCAGAGTTTGAAAAACTAGATGCTTAAAGAACTCCTATATATTGAGCTTTAATCCTCTATACTTACTGCGAAGCATTTATTTATTTTAGAAATAGAGGTTGTCGATAGAGGTGGTTAGATAACAGGTGCTTATTATCGAATCAATTATGAGTAGAGGTACTAATAGAAATATTTACTTTAAATCAAAACCCAATGAAATCGCATATTAGTGAAAACGCTATAAAACCTTAAAAATCAATTAGAGATGATGATATTTTTTTTACTTTTGTAAAACAACTAATTTAAAGATAAATGTCCCTATTCAACTCAAAGACTGTATCAAGGTTATGCTGCAGTATTATTTTATTATCAAGTTTTTTAAATGCTCAAAATCATCAACTAAATCCATCACAATGTGATTTCACAATGCACAGTTCTGATAAGCAATGTGGTGCTATTCTTCATTCTGTAGACAATCAACGTAATGATCCTTCGCAAGAAAGAACATTTTATCAAGCGAATACACAATTTTCTGATACTGAAGCAAGTTCTTATCTTAAACCATACGGAGTTGATTCTTGGGTGATCAATAAATCAACTAATTCTTCGATAATTATAGAAACCTCTCCAGCATCTGTTGGAGTCGCTAGTCAAAGTAACGTATTATATTATGCACTAGTAAACGTAAAAAGACCTGACGGTAGTTATTTAGTTGAAAATCATGAAAGCCATAATCCGTCTGAGAGTTTTTATACGATTCCCGCAGACAGCCCAAACGGAGAATACAAAATTGAAGTTGGGGTGTATTTAAACGATACAGGGGGGTATACTCTAAAATGCTTGTCTAATAATGAGTATTTAACAATCTTGGAAGACACCTCTTTGCCAGAGTATACCGAGACGCATGATTTTAATGACACAGCGGGTACTGAATGGACGGATACTCAATCAGAGAGCTTTAGTACAGGGAATGATGTTCATCAATGGAATCTTAACCTACTTGAGGGTGAGAATTTAACTATAGATCTCTATAACGTAGAACCCTATCATTGCTTATGGGGTGTAAATCAACCTTTTTGGGATGCTATAGATACAAAACTCTACTTATTAGATGCAAATGACAATCTTATTTCGATGAACGATGATGGAGGAAATAACAAAAATGCAAGAATCTATTATACCGTACCTTCTTCAGGAAACTATAAAGTCATTGCAACTAATTATGGGAAATTCAAAGCCAATAGATGGAATGTAAATTTAGATTATCAAAGTGAAAACTGGGATCTAGGAACCACTGGAATTACCTATTATGATTTAAAGATTAAGTCTACTTCAAATTTACCTTTTACATTTGAGGAGATCGAATTAAGCAATCCCGAGGCTATAAAAATAAATGCTATTTTACTAACAAATGATGAAAGTTTAGAGCTAATGCCAGTTAGCACTTCTCATGTCGAAACACTAATAGCAGATTTAAACACCTCCTATTCAGAACTTTATGATACTGAGAATTGGCCAGGGTTTGAGCTTGCAGGAATTACAAAATTTTACAATACTGACCATGCCTTAACAGGGTCGCCCCATACGGTACTTGCAGAAATTGGAAGTGGTCCTACTGCTAAGCAGAATCATCTTAATTTAATTTTTACAGATGTAGACAGTGATCAAACAGGAATTGTAGGAACCACATACCTGTACAACAATACGATCCAGTCCAATGGAGCTTCAATCGTTTTGGACGATAAAGCAGGATCTGGGGTCTTAATTCATGAAATGGGACATGTCATTGGGATGAATCATCTTGCAGGAAGTTGGCCGCCTCAAAAACATTCGTTATCGTTGGAAAACAACACAATGGGATATGTTACAAATTATATTTCGAGACCAGAAAACTCATACATGAGTACATGGACCTCCTCTCCAGTTCAATACCAACCCTATCTCAGTTTGTACCTAACAAGTCAACCAGCCTCACTAAAAACACCCTCATACGGAGATTTATTTTCTGAAGCGTTTAAAAATTGGCTAATGACAAACGAATATATTAATTCAGATGCTCCTACAACAGGATATGAAGGAAATGATATTCCAACTACGGCGGCTAACGAATGGACTAATGTGGGGGCCATAACTACAGACTCTCATGCTGTTTTTAGTGCGATTGCTTCCTCAGAAAATCCTGAAAACAACCATGCCGCTTATGCATATGCAAACTCAGGAACATCAAAATTATATTATGGATCGCGACAAACTGATAATTCATGGAGTCAAAATGTTTATCAAACTAGTGTGGGAAGCCATAAAGTTGATATGAATGATAGAGGGGATGCCATTATAATTCTTGAGCCTTGGTACAGCAATAATATTACAGCGATTTATAAAAACTATAATGAAAATGAGTGGTCTTCAGCGCAAATTATTGGGAATTCAGAAAATTACGCTATGAGACCAAATACAGTAATAAATGACGCTGGAGATGTGGCTGTAGTATGGTTAGAGATTAATAATAATAATGATAGAATTATTAAATTTAATGAACGTGTTAATGGGACGTGGGTTGGTGAAATTAATATTTCTGATTCTGCTCAAATCAAGGAACTCCCTTCTATAGACTACAATAATAATAACGATGTTATTCTCTCTTGGCAAGAATGGAACATTAACGACTCTGGACGATTTGATGTTGTTGGAAAATTTAGAAATGGTAGTAATGCCTCCTTTAGTAATTTAGAAACCTACACTGATTTGTCTAATCATTCCGGGTTTTCTCAAGTAGCCATCAACGAAAATGGTGATGCGATCGTGTATTGGAGACAAGCTTCAGGTGCATTTGTGTCAGATGAAACTCAAAGCCCCGTAGGAGCCCTCAAAGCCCGTTATAGAAATTTGGATGGATCTCTTGAAAGTACAG
>Ga0307488_10004455_pt1 | contig 11679 bp, 19 predicted proteins | sample SB02metaG_FD_202248 | JGI IMG/M metagenome (GOLD analysis project Ga0307488, IMG submission 202248) | Sea-ice brine microbial communities from Beaufort Sea near Barrow, Alaska, United States - SB 0.2 | ecosystem: Environmental > Aquatic > Marine > Coastal | place: USA: Alaska | collected...
CGTTTGTTCATCATTGACATAGAAATGTCACCGGAAAAAGAGGCCGCATACAAAATAGCACAGCACAAACAATCCAACATGACAAGAGAACAACGGGCCGACCTTGCGAGTGAGTCTATCGCTATCCGTAATTGGATTAACACCAGAATGCTCGACGCTATGTTTGACCCACCATCCGGTGTGGTCTTTGCGGAGAGTCTCGGTGATTGGTTGAACCGGCCCGACATCCGTTCATACGAGGCCGACATCTTCCGTCGTCTCGCTATCGGCTACTCGATGATGAAAGGTGAATGGGTTGGCAACAAACCACTTGTCATTGAATTAGATGTTAAATTACTTTCGCTCTTAGAATCCGCACTCATCATGCGTCGTTCTGTTATGGACACCGAGGTTCGTCTCATCAAAGACACTTATTGGATGCAAGACATCACACGCTCTACCCTGCTCAAAGAGATTAGCAGAATAATAACTAACGGAGATTACACCTCCGCTAAGAGATGGATTGGGGAAAACCTTGAAGGGCAACCTTGGTATGCAGAATACATACCGAAGGGTAAGGGTCGTGGTCGGCGTGGTGTGATGTGTCGCATCGGGCCGCTAACAGACCCCGAACAAATCAAACAGAAGTGGGGGTCAAACGATGAGAACAAGGAATGAGATTGAACAGCGACTTGCCGGTGAATACAACGCCTTGACGATTGACACTCTCCGATGGGTTTTAGATAATCCTGAATGTCCGATGTGCGGAATTGGCACACGGAAAGATTTGGAGGTTGGTGTTCATTCGGGAGAAGTTACCACATTATATTTAGAGGAAAAGTACGCTTGGCCTGTTGGTACAGTTATGACTCACATGGATGAACATGTAGATTATGACCCAGAAGAAGCACAGCACATGGAAAGAATGCGAGGGGAGAGCATAGACACGCTCACCAGCGCGCAGGATATTGTCTTCCGTCTGTTGGGGTGGCTCGATGAATTGGAGGCCATCAAGGACTCCACAGGAGGCATAACATCGGAGTGGGTTGCCGACGCATCTAAATTGGTTGCTCAAGCAAACACATCTCTCCGACTTGTCGGACAACTCAAGAAAGAAATTGGTGTAGACTCTCAGTTACTTTTAGCGCAAAAACAAATGGATTCAGTTATGGGTATTTTAGTAAACAGTCTTCGCGATTCACCGCACCTCTTAGACGACATCGAATTTAGAATCGCTACCCTCAAACCACCAACGCACACTATCGAATACACGGGTGATGAGTGATGAAACAATGGCGTAACAAATCCCACAAAACCCTCTACTCTCGACGCATTGAGAAGGTAGAATATCCAAGACTGATTGACGCTATGAAAGATGACTTCGTAGATGCTTTGATAACTGACAACGGAATTACTTGGTCGGTGAACGATTACAAAGTTACCCGACAATCTGTTAGTGATGCTTGGGGTTTGTCTTACGCTCAAATGACTCGACTTCAAGATTACATCTACGAGAATGACCCTTGGTATGCGGAGAGAGAATAATGGGAATAATAATACTGACTGCCGATGATTCACCATACCGTTCAGGTAATGTCATTGAATCAAGAGGTTTGAAACATCCTCCGACAGCACCCGACACTACCTATCTTGTTCACCAAACAAAGATAACGGAAAAAGAAATAACGCATTGGTTGGGTCTTGTTCCTTATCGTTTGGTTTTTGTTATCAACAAATTACCTAAATTAAAAAAGGAAACCAAAGAAGAAATAATAATAGACAAAAGCCTCAACGCAAAAACCGGCCACAAGAAGGAGATTGATGCCCTGTTCAGGTGGGGCGACCGTCGAAGGGTTCACACTTTGTTCGCCGGAACACCTCTCCCTTTGGCATTGGCGTTTGTGAGAGTGAATGATAAAAGAATAGAATTGTGGCGTACTCTTGCGAAGGTAGCATTCACGCTACCTCCCGAATACGCCGAGGCCGTCTTGGTCTACGGAATCAAACCGACGAACAAATCAGTGGCTTGGCCTAACAAATCTAAGAAGGATGATGAAGCACCACCACAATTTAGGAACACCGATAAGTATTGGCGTAACATTATCTCTATCCAACCGAAGGTGCGAAACCAAATCCGAACGCAAACACCGGACAAAGCACCGGAGATTATGAAAAAGAGAATGGAGAAAACGCATGAGTGGTTTTAGCATAATAGTAATTGTTATCTGTCTTTTAATTCTTAGACACTATTACTCTCTCCGAGTGGTGGAGGCTCAAAGAAGATTCATCATTAAGGTTGGGTTCGATACTGTAAATTATCACAACCGAATCGAAAATACTGATGAGGATTCTACGGCAGGATTTGATTGGGTCGTTAGTAATAATACGGAAAACAGTCTTTCTGTTTGGGATGACTAAGCATTTTAACTTTACGGCAACTTTAATAAGCAACCCATGAAACAGTTATACGATGAGTGCGACGAACCGACGAGTCCGGCGCGCTATCCTCGATATTCTTTGGGATGAAGGGCCGCTAACCAAAGAAGAAGTCGCTACGGAATTAGCGAGACGGAAAGGTATCGGTCGTGTACCAAGTCCACATAGCCTCTCCGCATTATTATGTAAATCCAACTCAGTAATCAGTGTTGGTAAGAAGATTGTTCAAAATATAATTGGGGTAAAAGCAAAACATTTACTTTATGATATTGACCGTGAAGTAGTGTTGGTGAAATCCGAGATAGAGTATATCCGAGAACCTTCTACTATGACCCCTAAAGAAAAAGCGAGGTCGGCTAAATGTACTTCGTGTTCTCGCACAAGGATTTTTCAGGAAGGCAAATCCGAATGTATTTCTTGTGTTCGATTGAGTGAATAGTATTAGTCGGGTTTGTTCTAAACCCCTTTATTAGTCGGATAGGTGGGTTTATATAGTGTAAGAAGTATGTATATATGTAAGGGGAAGAAGATGAGAGCCGAAAGCATACCACATGTCGAATATGAAATACTTAGCGAAGTAATCAACAACATAGATATTGCCGATGTTCAAGACGCTATGGTAACTGATGCAGTCACAGAAAAGCGGTTCAAGACCGGTGCTAAGAATGTTGCCAAGTTACTTCGTAACTTGATGGCTCGACGGACTCACCGGCTACCCCACACACACACGGAATACAAACAAAAGGAGGAATGAAATATGATAAAGGAATTGAAGGATGGAATGTTAATGGTTACTATATGGGAATGCCCTGACTGCGGAGAGCGAGAGGGTTACAAATTTACACGCCAAGAGTGCTTGTGCAAATTGGAGGAATGAAATATGGTTAAGCGTTGTCCTTTGCGAGTGGGTGAAACCGTCGCAGTCTCACACATGAGAGAGAAGATGCTCGGTCGTTCTCAACATATCCCTGCCGGAACCGGTGGGTTCAAAGTCACTGAAATACACCAAACAAGTGCATACTCAAACGGTGGTTATTTTATCGTAATACAAAGTCAAAAGAAAATTAACGGTGGCAAAGTCGAAATCACTTTCAACATCATGTGGCCTCATTTCAAGGGTCGTGTCAAGCCCGTTCAACACTATGCAGGTTTCCGAATCTTCGTTCCTGAATCGTCAAATGCGAAGAAAAACAACCCTTATATAGCCCCCTCTCCGAGAACAAATCAACAAGAGATTGATAGCATTATCGCTAAGAGTGTTCCTGCCGGTTCACGCAAGCGACTTGTTCTCGCAGACTTTTTGGAGGAATGAAAAATGGTAACAGTGCAAATTAGAATAGACATAAACCTTGATATTGACATAGACATAGACGACTTGATGGATGAAACACTCCGTTCTGTCGTTGAACAACAAATCCGAGACTGCTACATTGATGACATCGTAAACAGCATGGATGTGATTGGATGAACGCAAACGAATTATTCAAGGGTCTACGAAGAATTAGGAGTAGAGTAAATTACCCGAACTTCATCAACCACTTCTACGGCGGCAGTCCTTCGGTAGACTCAACATACCGCATTGCCCAATGGACTATGTTCAGGGATGACCTTGTGTCGTTTTGGTGTCATTCCGACAACATTCGCCAAGCACTTCTTGAGTCTTTGGTTGAGCGACATGTCGCAAAGGAAAAGCAAGCCGAAGAATTATCCGCAGTCATTGACGAGGTGGGAATTTGATTGGTAAGTGGCTTGTTAAGCGTTTGTTGCGAAAGCAAGGTTGGGCCGTGTGTCACACATGCGACGAATCCATTGTTCAACTCAAAAGCGACAACGGATTATGTAGCCCATGCGAACAGGAATTTTACAAAGAACAACAACGACAATACCATCTTGCCGAGGCTTCTGTATGATATTCCCTTATTGTGACGGATGCGGTCTTCGTTTGGCTCATCATAATAGTGAAGACGGTAAATGTGTTGCTTGTGGTTGGGACACCACTTTGTCTATCGAAGAACCTGAATACTGTTTCAAGTGTGTAAAACCTATGGTTCACCGACCACAATTTGAAGGTCGTAAACACTGTAAAGTATGCAAAGCAGAACATATCATTAAGGAAATAACAGGTGAGGAAGAATGATTGACACAGACAAAATAATGCGAACTACAAAAATCCTTCTTCATCTTCGGCACATCAATAAAAATGAAGCCGATGGTTATTTGGAACTTATCGCAGAAGTGAAGCGATTACAGGATGTCGCATACCGTAGAATCTGTATGATAGGAGAGCGTGATAAAGAAATCGCGCGCTTGCTTGAAGTGATTATGTACGGGCGACTTACTCAAGCGATAAAACAGGATGGTTCACTATGAGTATTTGGGCTACGAAACACCGACCGAAAAATTTGGGTGAGGTCATCGGACAAGATGAAATCGTCAATGAATTAAAGGTAATAGTAAGTGGTAAAGCACCAATGCAACATTACCTTTTTCATTCTCCCGAAGCCGGAACAGGAAAGACTTCTGTTGCGAATGCTATGGCTAAAGAATTAGGTTGGCAACTTGTTGTCTTCAATGCGTCTTCTAAGAAAGAGCGAGGTATTGACTTCATAGAAGAGACTATTATTCCCTTAACAAGAAGTGGTTTGAAAGAGAGAATCTTCTTTTTAGATGAAGCAGACCAATTAACTGATGCGGCGCAGTCGGCACTGAAAGGTGTGATTGAGAACGCCAATGGTTTTTTCATTCTCGCTTGTAATAACTTGAACAAGGTTTCACGGTGGCTTCAATCGCGATGCCAAGTCCGAACCTTCAAACCGATTCCTCAAGCCGACATCATACGGCAACTTCGATACATTGTCAGTATGGAAGGTTTGAGAAGTCATTTAGGTGGTGGTGAAGACTCGCTAATTATTATCGCAAAAGCACATGCCGGTGATTTAAGAAACGCCATTGGTGCGACTCAATCATACATCCACATGACCGTCAATGACCAAGAGAAATTCTTGGATTCCTTAACCACACCAGATATTAACTACAAGGTATTATTACGCCTATGTTTCCTTGAGAATGGGTTCGATGAGGCATTGAAAATGTTCGTTGGTGAAGTCCGTGAGCAAGTGCGTGGTACTTTCCGATACGCTGTGAACAGTGGTGCTAATGCCGAATCTAAAATGAAGGTAATAGAAAGTGCAATAGTAGCGGAACGAGATATAATTAACGGAGTAGATGCAGAAATCGTGCGTCACAACTTCATTAGAATGTTGGTCGGAGGGAACCAATAACAACCTTTTAATACCCCCCAATGAAAACGAATAGATACAGGAAGTGAGCAGAATGGTAGCATACGAACAGATGATAGAAAAAGTAGCCGGACAGATTAAGACAACCGTTGAAGCGTTGAGTGCGAAAGCCGATGCGCTCTTTGCACAAGAAGGTGCAGGTTGGGAAGCCGCCGGTAAAACAGAAGAACAGTGTAAGGTTTTGGCTCTCCGCGTTGCGGCCCGCCAAATTTCAAGCGAAGCCTCCAAATTAAGCAGAAGCGGTGCAACTCTCTTTGAGGGTATGTTTGTTTCCGTTGCCCGTGAAAAGGATTGGGCAAAGATGGCTTACAACAAGATGAAGAACACTCTCGCAACTATGGATGAATCGGGTCGAATGGCACTTGTCGAACAAGGTGCTGTTGTTCTTTATGAGAATAACCACGACGGCACATACAGCCGACACGCCAACCCTTCTTTGCTGTCGCAACGAGTCTTTGAAGAAGGTTCGTCTTCGACTGACATTGACTCTCTACCACCTCGACACATGGCGTTAGACGCAAACACACTCTTCTCTTTGATTTGGGATAAAAGTAACATGACCTTCGCCAACGGTAATGCCAACTTCAAGTATGGCTCAAACAGACCGCTTGAAGAATTAGACCGAACATGTTTATTCTTAGGGCGAAAGAAAGGTTCTAACGATAACCCTGAAATCATCGAAGTTCGTCTCTCCGGCGAACAAGCGAAGACCCAATGGCCGACATTTGTTTGTGGTAGTATTGGCTTAAAACCTGCCGCTAAAGCAGGTCTTTGTTATGGCTCAAAGGCTACCGCCTTCACCGCCGACGAATCGGTTGCACAAATCTTCACCGCACCTCCATTGATGCTTGACGACGACGGCGCACCTGTCGGTTTGATTCGTGATTGGCTTGGTAACAACCTTCTTTCTTCCATCGAAGAATGTGGTAAAGCATACGCTAAACTCGACCAGAAAGCAAAGTGGAATACTGTCTTCGGTACTCTTGTTGAAGTCGTTCACATTGACCCTCGCGAAAACGGTGGCTTCATCGTTTCTCTCGGTGACACTGATATTATGAGCGAGGCAGAAGTAGTCTCTCTCTATGTTCCTGCCGAACAAGAATCCGAAGTGGACTTTGGCGTTGGTTCGGAGATTGTGATTTGCGGCTCTCCTTGGATTACCCGTGATGACGAATTGAGATTCATGGTCAATTCATGGTGGTGCTTGAATCGTATTGCACCTCTCGCAGACACCGACTTCACCGCCGATGGCGACGGTTGGGATTGAAACAAACAGAAGTATTGGGGGAATAATAGATGACGAATGTTGTAAAAGGTGATGACGCTAAGGCGGCTATGTTGGCAGGTATTACTGCTCTCTCCGACGCTATCAGTGGTACTCTCGGCCCTTGTGCCAAGACTGTTATTGTGTCCGGTGTTATGGAGGGTAGACCTCCGAGAATCCTGAACGATGGTGTTTCTATCGTCAATGCTGTAAAGTCAAACGACCCCGCTATTCAAACGGCTATCGAATTGTTCCGACAGGTTAGCAACGAGGCACAACAAGCCTCCGGCGACGGAACGACGACTGCTACTGTTCTTGCTAAGAGTATGATTGACGCTGTTAATCGTAAACAGTCTTATGATAATGGTGTAACAATAACCGTAAAAGAAATACAACAAGACTTGAACGAGATTGTCTCACACATACGAAATCAATCCTCGGAGATTCATTTGGATGAAGAACACGACTTCGGTACTCTATGTGATGTTGCGACAATAGCCGCCAACAACGATGAAGACTTAGGCGTGATGATTGGTGAGATGTTTTTAGAAATCGGTGAAGACGGAATGGTGAACATGAAGGTCGGTAGTACCGACTCATGCTCTTGGTCTAAAGAATCAGGGTTCAATATCCCTGCCGGTTTCGCATCCCCAATGTTCGCAAACACCCCCCAAAAGGAGTGTGTGTTTGACAACCCTCTCATCATCCTTGCCGATGAAGTCATCGAAGACTTTGACAAAATGACACCCGCACTTGAGGTTGCTGTTGAAAATGGTAGAGCAATTGTTTTCATGGTAAACGACATCAAAGGAATTGCTTTGTCTAACCTAATCGCTAATAAATTAGGCGGAATAGTAAACGCTTGCGCTATCCGAATGCCGAAAGGTGGTTACGATAGTGAAGGTTGGTTTAGCGATACCAAAGTGTTCTGTGGTTCGGATTATGTGTTTCGTGGTTTTGGTGACGACGACCCGATGAGTATTAAAAATGCTAAGGCGGGCGAAGGACACTTCGGAACGGTGGATAGGATTATCGTAAAAGAAAATACTACCCACTTGATTATGAGTGATGAAAGTAAGGACAACTCTTACCGTATGCGTATGGGTGAGTTACTTTTAGGGTTAGGCGCACAAGCCGAATCTACTACTCATCCTTTCGACAAGGAAAAATTACTTGCCAGAATTAACCGTCTTAACGGAACAGCCGCTACTATCTACATCGGCGGTGTGACCGAATTAGAAATTCGTGAAACCCGTGAACGGGTAGACGACGCAGTAAACGCTACACGCCTTGCCCTTAAGGGTGGGTATGTTGAAGGTGGCGGTATGGCTCTTGTTTGGGCTTTGCGTTCTCTTCAAGGATTTGACAACCTGTGGATGAGTGTTTTAACAGCACCTTACCGACAAATAATGAGTAACGCAGGTTATGTTTGGGCTGTCGAAGATTATAAAAAATACATGATGCTTGATGCCTTAACCGGAGAAGAAGCAGAAAGGTTAATCATAGACCCAACGGAGGTTGTTATCAACAGTCTCAAGTCGGCGGTGTCTATTGTTTCCCTAATAATGAACACCGATACTATGGTGATTGTTGAGAAAATGGTGGTAGAATAACTACCCTTATATAGTATGAAGAAGGAGAGAATAATATGTCGTGGAACAGTACAAAAACAACGAGCGCACCTACCCCTGAAAAGACAGGGTTCGGGAAAGATTACTACCGAAATATGTTTGAGAACAATACGGCTCAATCCGTTCCTGTTCGTATGGCATTGGTCGGCAAAGAGAATTGTGCCAAGACCGGACTTGCTATTAGCATCTCACGGCAGGTAAACCCGAACGGTAGAATCTATGTCTTCGATGTGGATAACTCCGCTAAGGCAACCATTGATTCGGCATACCCTAACGACAAAGAAATTATTGTTCTACCTCTCTTGGATGAGCGAGACGATTCGTTATTCAACGATGACTCCACCGTGAATTATGCGGCTCTTACTGACAAGATGAATATGTTCACAAACATTGTCGCAGAAAAAATTAAAGAAGGTGAAAACATTACCGGAATAGTATTCGACGGTGGTTCAACTTATCTCAAGTGGTGCGAACATGCTATGACTGCTGTTCTACTACGCAAAGGAACAATCAAAGAAGAGGGCGACGCATTCAACCAGAAAGAATGGCGAACCCGAAATCAATTGTTCCGCCAAACACTGACTCGACTTCACGGCCTCGCTGTACCTTCTGTGTTCTTTACTTTTCACCTAAAAGATGTCTCTAACTATGTAGACAACGGTTCGGGTGGTAAGGTGCTAATGAAGATTGGTGACAAACCCGATTGGGATAAAGGCACTATGCGCTTATTCTCTCAACAGATATTCCTTTCTCGCTACATGAAAAAGGCAGACTCCGCCGCAGGTGTCAAGGCCGACAACACCCTCAAGAATCTCGATGATTGGGTAGTCAAGGCGACCCTTGAAGAAATCAAAGGGAATCACATGGAACACATCGGACAAACACACACTATCCTTTCAGTAATTAAGGGTGAAGTAAAGTGGGATGGTCTACCAATGCTAACATGGGGTGATGAGTGATGGATTCAACAGCACTTTCATTGATTACTAAAAACATTGAACTCATTGGGGAAAGGTTCGACCTTATCTCTCAATCTATCGCTCGCCTTACTAAGCGTATTGACGCTTTGGAACGAGACGAGACGGACTCGGAAGATGTCGCCGTTATCAAAAGTGCTATCTTGGAAATCCAAGAAAGCATTAGTGAATCACCGGCAAAGGACTTCATTCACCACGCACTAACATCGTTCAATAAGGGGGCTTGAAAGTGAACATCAATAACAATTCCCTAAAACACATGCTTGTCACCACTAAGCGAAAGCAAACAGTCGCAGGTAAAGCGCAGTCGCAGGTGGAGTCTTGTTTGTTGAAAATACAGGCTAACATTGCTTCTATCACTTCTCTCACTAAGGACTTGACCGGACTTACGCATGTTCAATGTGATGCCAACGACGATTGGAACGGAACATTCCCTATTCCTGACATTGACCGAGTGCTTGGTATCTTGGCCCTTCACGGTGCTAATGTAGAACTTACTTACAATGCCGGTAAAAATAAATTGGTATTCAAAAGTGGTTCTAAACAAACAACCCTCGACGCTTCTCCTGACGCTTTGGCATTCTCACATAGTCAAGACACGATAAGCGACCATACAAGCCGCAGTAATGACCTCGCAGGGCGTATCAACGCTATGGGTGGAGTCTACACTACTGCCGACGGTGGTAAGATTAACTCTATCGCTTGTTACACCATCAATTCTACTGAAATGTTTGAAGCACTTCGATGTGATAACATGAACGGACAGAAATTTAACCGTTATACTTTTTCGGGCGAGAAGAAAGGACTTAGCGTTCTTGTTGGCGACCCATCAATCGGCGGTGAAACCTTAACCAAAGTCACGGTTGAAGGTCTATCTCCTATCGAACCCCCTAAATGGGAATGGTCTTTCGACGGCGGGCTTGACGAATTGTTCAAACAATTCTCCGGCCCATGCAACCTGCATGTGTTCGACTTCACGGAACACGGTCAAGGTATGCGAATCGCAATCAACTTCGGTAATGGTTCTTGGGCTTTTCAGTCGGGAATCTTAGCGTAATACTAACATGGGGGGTTGGGTCAATTGTCTACAAATGTTCCTCCGCGTGACAAAACAAAAGGTGCATCATCTGTCCTCCAAGAAGATTCGGCGGAGTCCATATCTTCGCGCACCTCCCCCCACCTGTTAGCATCTCAAATCCGAAACGGTACAATGACGAAATCCTTGAGTATGCCTCAAGCGATTGACTTAGTAGATGTCCTCAAGGGTCATGTTTCAAGTAGAAAATTATACTTGAAGGTGGCATGTTTGGCAGTCCTGAAATACGATAGTGACGGCGAACCCCTAACCCCTGCGGAAGTATCTTTCCGGTCAAAGAAATACACTTCAAAGAATTGCACTATGTCGCCACGCACTTGTGCGAGCGTTCTCGCTATGCTAAGTCGTATTGGTATAGTGGGTAGAACACAGGGTAAACCTTTTTATTATTGGTGGCATCAAAATGTTTGAAATACTCAACGGTGACTGCATCGAAATGATGCTGTCGTTACCTGACAACTCCGTAGATACCTGCGTCACTTCACCTCCCTATTGGGGTCTTCGTGACTACGGTGGCGGTGGTAAGGTTTGGGGGCCACAAGAATGTATTGGTCGTGCTAATTTTGGTCTTTTCGAGTTCGATACTTCGCACGAATGGGAGGGGTATACTCGACCGAGTGAAAATACCCGTAAAAATAATAATTCATTACAATTGAAATCCGCATATTGGGAACCTCAAGAACAGGCTCACTGTAAACACTGTGATGCTTGGTTCGGACAACTCGGACTTGAACCGACCGTACAACAGTATGTTAAAAATATGGTAGAAGTATTCTCTCATGTTCACCGAATCCTCAAACCCGAAGGCACACTATGGTTGAATCTCGGTGATTCTTATTGTGCCGGACAACGCAAGAATGGTGTTGCCGATAATGCCGGTGGTGATAGAGGTTTGCCGACAGACAGGCGCAACCAAGCGTCGGGTGTCCTCAAGAACAAGGATTTGGTCGGCGTTCCTTGGAGGGTCGCATTTGCACTACAAGAAGCCGGTTGGTGG
>Ga0307488_10004456_pt1 | contig 11677 bp, 10 predicted proteins | sample SB02metaG_FD_202248 | JGI IMG/M metagenome (GOLD analysis project Ga0307488, IMG submission 202248) | Sea-ice brine microbial communities from Beaufort Sea near Barrow, Alaska, United States - SB 0.2 | ecosystem: Environmental > Aquatic > Marine > Coastal | place: USA: Alaska | collected...
GATAGAGGGGGAAAACTGCTCCCCTTCTATGAAATAACAGCTCCTGCCATCAACATCACCCGTATCGAACTCTTGCCATAGTTATATACCGATGCATCCAAAATGAGCACAGTCAAGCCTGCACAAACAGTGTCATGTATTTGGTTCCGCGCATGTACGCGATGAGGGAAAATGTAGACCGTCTATAACCAAGACGCCTTGTCGTAATGTTATCTGTTTGAAATAAGATTACGACAAAACGCCTCACATCATGAGACACATTTTAAAGAACGGATGGCACCCCGCTAAGAGTCCACCCGTGTGGAGGAGTAACACTGCGTCTTAAACAGTTTACGATAAAAACTGTGGGCATTATCGCGGCCGGAGGAGTTGCAATAATCAGTTTTCTTTAATTAGACCGAGCTGGCAAAGCCGTGCTGCTACTTACCTCGGAACGAACAGCCAAACCCTCAAGGGGAAAAGATACCCAGAGACTGCTGGGACAGAAGAAATATAACTATAACTCATACCATGCTTATGCGCAAAAACAACGGTTGCAATAGCAGCACGCTGTTTTTGACTCAATGTAGCTATTCAAGCCGCTAACGTTCTAAGGTCAACACTCATACCCAACATTTTTGTTGCCCCTTCCCTATCGACAACAAGGACTTTGCCCCCTCAGCAACCATCTCTTCAACCCACTCAGCACAAGAGACAGACTACGTGAAACACGCTCCTACGACATAATCATCTTTTACAGCGATATACGCTTGATTCTCGGCGATATCATCCATCATGCAACCGTTATCCAAGCCACCATTGATGAAGTCGCCCAATAAGCGGTAAGCATTGCGGGGTTCATCGCTGTTGGTGGCGGCTTTGTAGGCCGTTGATATACTGAGCGAGGATATCAAGGTGACGAGAAAAGCAGTGAGTTCAGTGGCCGTGTAACGATGCCTATGGATAATCTCGGCCGTATACAGCCTAACTGTTGCTCCACATCCACTACGCCCGTAACGATAAGAGCACCACAAGCGTTTACCCACCTTCATTTTGTCCTTACTGCTAAGATATTTATACACAAAACCATGTGAAACCAGCGGCGGCGCCTGTTTGCACTTAGGGCATGTCAGGGACGAACTGTCGAGCGTATGGGTCACCCGTTCAATGGCTTCGATGTTGCCGTATATTATTTGCATGGCCGCTATGGTAGAGGATGAGCATGAGGATCGAAAAATGGGGCCGGCGCGTTGTCTATATGGGCAAGCCTCTAGCAAGAAACGGTTACACAAGCTACAGCAGTGATATAAGTGTAGCGAGCCACTTTCCTGCCGTCATTTTTACCAAATTATCGGTCGTATGTTTTTGTGATTTTACGACCGTTTTGCCACACTCTTCGATTGCGCTAACTTCTCCGCTAAACTACCTAGCCCAAGCAGCGTCCGCTTTTGGCCGAAAGCGGATGAGATTTGCGAGGGCAGGCACTCAGCTGTTATTATTAAAAAAATGTCTGCTTTCGACCCTTAGCGGACATTGAAAGCCTGTTTAACTATAGCTGCCAAACATTAAGGGATTAGCCTACACAGTATGCCCAAAGAATTATTAGAGACCCCGTTAATGGTACATAACTTTAGTGTCAGTGCAGACTCAGCTATTGGAGAAAACTTTGAAGCTGTTATCGATTTATGGAAAAAAAATAGATCGACACTTGGGCTTTTTCCTCGTGGTGCATTTGAAGAGCATGCGCGTAAAAACTTAATCTTATATCTCATAGACGAAGGAGGTGTTAAGGGGTACCTTTTATATAGGGTTGCTCGTCAGCGCGTAGCAATTTCCCATCTTTGTGTTTCAGATGAAATTCGAGGAAAAGGTGGTGCGCGAATTCTATTCGAGGCTCTTAGGCAGCATGTCGATGATGGACACTGTAAAGGTATTGAGATTCGTTGCAGGAGCGATTATGAGATTAGTAGAATGTGGCCTAGCCTTGGTTTTGAGCATGCTGGGCACATGCAAGGTAAGGCTAAAGGTGGGTCAGAGCTAACTATTTGGTATTTTAAATTTGATATACCAGATTTCTTTTATGAAATGATGCCTAGGCAAGATGATGACAGCCTTACTTGGGCGGTCATTGATGCCAATATTGTGTTTAAGATGAGTGACCCTGAAAAGGCTGAAAATGAAGAAGCTTTAGCATTAATTTCGGACGCGATGACACCATACGTAAGGTATTTTGTCACACCTGAAATATTTGTTGAAACAGAAAGAAAACAGAACTCAGAAGAGAAACAAACCAGTAATTCTCAGGCGAAAAAGTTTGAAAAAATCGAAGTAAAAAGATCTGCCTTTGAGAGCTATCGTGAGGCATTGAGCCCCTTATGGGGTAGAAAGTTAAATGATAGAGATCGGTCTGATTTGCACCACATCGCCTATTCGGCAGCAGCCGGCTTCCAATACTTTATAACTCTGGATACTGGTATTCTCGATAGAGCAGATGAAATATATGAGGTATGTAATATTTCTGTTCTTCGCCCTGTGGAATTTATCACCCAATTAGATCAAATCGAAAATTTAGAAAAATACACCCCACGATCAATTTCTCGGACAAGATATCATGTACATTGCCCTTCAAGTGAAGAGATTGCTTCGATTGCTGAACATTTTTGCATTCCTTCTCATGGGGAAAAGAGAAAGGTCTTAGAGGCTAAAATACGAACAGCGATAGCAAGCCCTAAGCAATACACGGTATTGTTAATATCAAATAATGATAAACAAAAAGTAGCTTTTTTATGTTTCAAAAAAATTGATGGTAAACTTTCGATTGATATTATGCGTCATAGCGGGGACGTAACATCGAGGACTATTGCTCAAAATTTTGCTTGGGCTGAAATATTCTCTCATGCGGATGGGGGGGTGTCTTTAATCAAATATACAGATAAGTTTTCTTCCTTCCAAAATGATGATCTTTTTCAGGCTAATGGATTTATTAAGGCTGATGGTGGGTGGGTTAGAATTTCTGCTAATGTGATGTGTGACCTAGCAACCGCAAAAGATAAGATTAACGTTTTTGCCTCTGGTCTTTCAGAAATAGATGAATCGGTAAGAAATAGCTTATCTTCCTTTTTAGAGGCTGGGGATAATGCAACCCTGTACGAAGAGGCATTTTGGCCATTAAAAGTTACAGGTTGCGATATTCCGACTTACCTGATTCCGATTAGACCCGTTTGGGCTCTTCACTTGTTTGATGTGGCTCTTGCAGAGAAAGAGCTTTGGGGTGCCGATCCCACCAAACACTTTAATATTGAAAACGTGTATTATCGGTCTTCCAAACGGTTCTATATGCTGTCTGGAGCTAGAATTTTATGGTATGTAAGTAGTCATGGTACGAATAAGGTGAGCGAAATTCGCGCTTGCTCAAGGCTTATTTCTTCCGAAACCGATACCGCTAAAAGATTATTCAAAAAATATAAAAGGCTTGGTATATACGAGTGGAGTAATTTGATGGAAATCACTAAAAACGATCCAGACGGAGAGGTGATGGCCATAAAGTTTTATCAAACGGAGTACTTTAAGAAGCCTATTGAACTAAAAGACTTTCAAAACTACGGGATCAAAGGCCAGCCTTTTGGCCCCAAGAATATTACAAACGAGCAATTTATAAACATTTACACTGACGGAATGAATTAAAGTGGAAAATAAAGCTGTACTTTTTTCGATCAAGCCCAAATATGTATCTCTTATCTCGGCAGGAGAAAAAACATATGAGCTAAGAAGGAAATGTCCCAAGGTTAGTGCTGGAGACTTAGCTTTAGTTTATGAGTCTAGTCCTACCATGTGTTTAGTTGGCGCTTTTGTTATTGGAGATATTATTCAAGAAAAGCCAGCATCGCTTTGGAGGAAAGTCGGAGCACAGTCAGGCGTTAGTCGACAGGAGTTTTTAGAATACTTCGATGGGTGCGAAACAGCATCAGCTATAGAGATTTCACAATACTGGAACTTAGAACAACAGGTTCCGCTAAAACAGCTAAGATCTCAAAACAAAATTGAACCACCTCAAAGCTATCGATACTTATGCCAAGATAAAACTGGGCAGCTACTTTCTCAAGGTGCTGGAGGTATTGGATAGAATTAATGTTAGAACAACCAACCAAATCGTCTTTATTCCACGGCGCAGTATGTGCTGCTGAGCAAGGCGTTAGGAATAATTATGAGTCGGGACAATTTTCAAGCAAGTATTAGTGGAAGCTTTTTGGTAGTTCTTCTTGTGTTTTTTATAGGGCTAATTCTTGGCTTGACAAGCCGATCACCTTGGGGACTTTCTTCTGGCGAGTTTTCTGCTTTATCAATTACTTTTCTTGCATTTATTGTATCTTCTTATCATTTCTACAGCATCAGAAAACACAATCAATTATCCGTTAAGCCTCACTTGCAATTCGAAAAATACTATGGTTTTGATAAAGATACAAAAATATTTCATTACAAGTTAACTCTAAATAACTATGGGTCTGGGGCAGCAATTATAAAAAAAGAAAGCCTTTTTATAGATGGTTCACATGTAAAGTGTAAAGATGATTATTTCAAATTCTGGGAAAGTCTTGTGAAAGAGGTTTTACAATTAGATGAATCCGACCATCATACATATATCTTAACCTGCGGCTCTATTGATCCGAAAAATTATATAGATAAAGGCACGAAAAAAATAATTCTGGCTATCGAATATCCTTTCGGAGAAGGCAATAATGCACATTCGGAAAAAGAAAAAATCCAAACTATTGTGTCTAGAGTAAGGCTTAATATTGATTATGAGTGTGGTTATGGTAATAATTTTACATGTAGTCTCATTAAAGATTCCTAGCAAAAACATCAAAAAACGCTCGCCTTTTATATTCGCGTTTTAATATAATCTTAAACGTCCGCTTTTGGCCGAAAGCCGATGATGTTTTCGAGGAAAGGTGCTCACCTGTTATTATTAAAAAATAATGGCTTCTGTCGACCCAAAGCAGACATTCAGCAGTATTGAAGAACTGTATATACAATATTCCTCGTTTTCACTTCCTTTGGTTGCAAAAAATAAAGGAATAACAAGTCAAAACAGAGAGATACCATGTTTTCTAGAAGCGCCACTAAAAAAAAATGGATTCCTCATAATATTGATAACAGGGGTTATTTCCTTATTATCATACTGTTAACCACATGAAGGATCATCATGTTTTCTAAGTTTTCACCAAAACTATCAGTGCCATTATTTTATGTATTCATAACCTTGATGTATCTGATAAGGTTTTTCGTTGGAAATATATATGGCATATTTTTTCTTGCAATATTTGTGTACTACAAAGGTGACGTACTATTTGGAGTTACTCCATACAGCTTGGAGCAGTTGATGGTAAGCGCCCATATATCCACGTACTAGCCAACGCTTGCGATCGCCTTTTTGGCTTCTTCATTGTTATCGAAGAAGCCCTTATTCTCTTCACTTATTCGGTCAATTTGGCAGGCTTGCTTTATATTTTTCAAATAGTGAATTTCCATGATGTTAGAATTACCAAGATATTCTGGTACTTTTTCAACCGATTGTGCCACTGGTTGCTTGGCCTCTTGTGGCTTATGGACAAGCTGTTGTTTTAGAGCCTCAGTAGGATCCTCTTTTTCAGGTGGCTTAGACGGGGGCTGGGATTTCTTGGACCACTTTATAATATTAGGCGCCAGCACAGCTGCAGTAATAACAATTGAAGCTATGATTACAAATATTCACCATCCCATAATTTTCTCTCTATTTAGCTTTTACAAAAACATTTCCCAATCGAATTGGTTGATACTTAACCGCATTCTCCACCCGATAGCTCGCATTAAAACAGCAAAAAAAAATGGTTTTTTGATATAGGTCAAATAAGACGGGTTTTTCCCAAAAAGTCGCCAAATGTCATAATATACTTCATAACTGATGGACTAAAAGTAACAGTATGCAATAGCCCTGTGACTCCAACTTATTCTTTGGTAAGTGGTTCGTGCACTCTGCTTCTTTTATTTAAGGTGAGATAGCTTTTGTAGACTCAATCATGCCCTACTTTCTCGTTAATAATACAACATCTCTTTTCCATAGTGACGTCTACTCAGTTGTTAATGTTCTTTTTAAAACAGCACACCAAAACACACCAATAAAAAAACCCGCTGACTACAATGTAGTGAGCGGGCTGGGGTAAGGCTTAACCTTGACGTTGGTTGCTGCCTCGCGAAAAGGCAACTCGCCAGGTTTTCAAACTGCCATCAAAACGAAAGTTCAATTCTTTAAGCAATTGTTTTTTTTGCTCAAAAACTAAATCATCTTTGGCTAACTCGATCTCCGGCTTCATCCAAGTAAATGTATCACCATTCCAGCGATAACCTGCCGCTTTTATCGCCTCTTTTCGCGCCTCAAATTGTGGGCTATCTTTCGACAGCGTAATTTGTAATGGCGCTCCAAAAAGCTCACTGCCCACCGTTTTCAATTCACTGCAAAACGCCAGCGAATCGTTATTAGTAGCCGGTGATGCAGACGGCGCAACTGCTGCAACAGTCGTTGATTGCACAGAAGCCTGTTGGCTAACTGGCTCAACTGCTGCGTTAGTGACGGTTTTAGCATTCTGGTTGCTCTCAGTGCGCTCATAAACTACTTGATCACCTATTTTAAGGTAGCTCAAGCCGATTAATATGGCATTAAGATTAACTCCCAGTTCTCCCGCTTTTGGTGAGTTCGCACCATAAACAAAAGGTTTATGACGGAGCTTCGCAAGCTTGAGGTTAGCAAAAACAGTAATGTCGCGATTTGCGATCGCTTCACGGTGTTTAACTAACAATGCGGATATTTCGTCTAGGGCATCAGGTATAACTAACGATACATAAGTTTTATGTGGAGTTTCTGGGTCACCTTCTAATAAGGTAACCGATAAAGATAAAAATTGTTTTGCGCCTGGTGCTTTAGGAGTAACAAAATCAACATTATTTAGAAAAGCCAAACCGTCTGTATGTAAGTTGAAGTACGTTTTGTTTTGAGTAGAATTAGTCATGATATTTTCTCCAGATTAATAATAAAAAATGGAGATACACACAACTACCCCAAGGGGATTATGTATCCCCGATGGGTTAAAACGAAAGAAGAGACAAATGTCTCGTGATGAAAGGATAGTGCCAAGCGTGAGCTCGATCATCGCTGCCAATAGGCGCCGCACTAACGAATGATCTTTAATCAAAGGACAACGTGTGACGTTGAACTGTAAATTAATATTAAAGCACAAGATAAAAAAATACGCAATACGACACACATTAAATCAAAAAACATCAATTTCTAAGGCAAGTGAAGCGCAATGTATCCCACGCATCATATCTAAACCCATACCCCGTAACAACATTAGTATATCCCGATCTGCAACCGCAATCGTAACGTCCACTACCTCTAGAGATTAAGTAGCCAGGCTCTCTTGCTGAACGTGAATTGTGGTTTCGAAGGTGTCTCCAGTTTGCTGTTGTGCAGTAACCTATATTACTACCGTTTGGACTACTTCGTGAATCAACGTATGCCTTATTTGCTAAATCAATAGCATCTGTAGGTGCACGACTAACTAAACCTCTATTCATAGATACTGTATTTAATGAAGAAACACCATCAGCATCCAAGTAATTTGATCCATCTCTTATTATGCTTATATTACCTGTTGTGGCATTTAACGTATCAATATTGGCTGTTGTCGCAGACAAAGTACCTACATTATTTATATCATAATTATTCCAATTGAAATTCGCGGTTGGGAATACAGTCCCGTCAGGTTTAAGGTAATCCAAGCTTTGTGAGTTGGTCACCGTCATTGTGATCGCGCCCGTTACCAAATCATGATTAGCCACAAAATAAACCTGAGTAATCGGTGTCGAATACGCGCTATTCGCACCATTAATGGCAGCAACAATACGACCAGAAATACTCGGCTTTACGTCACCACGGTAAGTCGGAGCACCGAGTGCAGTTTGCATCGTTACAATACCACCACTCACACTAACCACTGTTGTATAACTCAAGCCGAAAGCAATATTATCTGGAAAAGTACAAGGCAGGTGCTGCATCGTTCCCGTACCGCTGGTGCAAGTCGCACTATCTTTAAGCCAAGCAGTACCGGTGAACGTACCTGCGGCAATACCGACACCATCTTGACTAAGTTTGGATTGTAATGCGTGCTTAAATTGAGCGGCATACACACCGGCTTGATTAGCAGAATCGTCTTTAAACCGCTCTAAATCCTGCTGATAAAGCAACCACGTCATCACTGAAAAGACAAACAATGCACCATAAAGAATAACGTCTATAAAACCACGCTGGTATCGATAGCCTCTCATTTTTACATACATAACAATCACTACCCATTGTTAACTTTTAGCGTATTGAATTGCAACAGAGTTCGTTGCATTGTTACACGCTGTTGCGATCGTGCCAGGATTGATTGCGGTTGTAGCTGTTGCTTTAACTGTTGTAGAGCCAACGGTGATGGCATTTGCGGCAGGGAATTCATTACCCACAAAATCGTTACATAATCCGACATCTAATCCAGCATGTGTCACTGTAAAACAGCCATTGGTCACGCTATTGCAGGTAGTGGGTGCAATGGTAACAGCCCCGTTAACATTGTTAGTGATTGCTGTCGCACTTGTCTCCCAGCTTTCAGGGGCATAGTTAGCCGCATTAGCGACGGTGTTACTCAATCCTACAAAAGTAGCAGAATGACGATAGTTTTCACGCACACTTTTAACGACAAGGCGATGTCCACTGATTAACACTGTCGAGTAGGCATCGGACACCATAACCCGATAAGTAATAAATCCTGCAGCCGTTAAAATAGCGATGGATATAAGCACACCAAAAAAAGACACGTCCACAAAGCCGCCTTCTTTTTTACTCATCAGAAATTTACTTTTATTACTCATTACATGCTTCCTCATTTTTACGTTGATAATTTTATTTATATTACCGATACGTGCTTTGGTAATAATCTTTCGCTGCTGCGTTTACTTGCTGACCAGAGAAACTGATATACACATTAAGAAAAATAACGTTCATAATGATAATGGTAATGATGGTCACCATTAACGCCTTCATGCGTCCAGGAAGTGCTTCTATCTCACTATTACCTTGCTGCTTCAGCACCGTACTAAAGCTACTTTGACCAACAAAGTCTCGTATATAATCCATACGCTCTTTTGGCAGTAGGTCGGTATCGATTACTTTCTCAGGTTCTAAATTCTCATCCAGCTTTTCTTCCATTAACTGCAAGTGCATGTGTAAATAGTCTGGGGCTATATCATTGATTTTATCTAGTGCCTGAGGAAACGAAACTCGCTGCCCAAGCAAAGATCCCAGGCTGATCAAAAAAGATGAGGATTGAATCCCTCGCTGGAAAGACCACGGGGGCAAATAATCTAAATAACGACGGAGGCCATAAACAGGCCAACGTAAAGAAGCAATAACCAATACCGTCAGTCCAACAATGATGGTGGGCAATACCCAATAGTTCACAATCAACAGCTCATGTAGGGTTAACACAAACCGTGTCGATTGAGGCCAGTGATCTGCGGGCAACGTTTTCAAGTATTCAGGCACTAAAATGGAAAGCTGGAGAAACAAGGTAGGTATGCCCGATATAATCGATAGCACGCCCATGGCAAGTGCCCTAAACACAGTTTGTTGTACAGATGCCTTTCCCTCTGCCAGCATAATAATCTGCTCAAACCCTGCCGACATATCGTCTTTAGGCGTTGATTCCAACAAAAGAATTTCTTCACGAGGCAACACCTCCATCATTGCCACCATGACATCTTCGTTTTCCACATCGATCAAATTCACTAACGTTTGATAGACAATGGCGTCTCGGTCTTTTCGTTGGGCTTTGCGCTCAGCTAATCTCCGAAAAATTTCAGGAAAGGCCATTCGTCCATCGACAACATAATCTCTTAACAACTGATAAAACTTGATTCTGTACTGGGAGTTTTTAAAATAACGTCGCGTTTTACGAATACCATTATCTACTTGCATATGCCAAACCCTTCATTTTCAGACCAGGTATTGCATTCTTCACGTAAAAGCGTTTTATCCACCATGCCATACACTTGCTCGAAGGCAATGGGAGAAATACAACCAGATAACATTAAACGAATGGCGTGGTAACAATGCGTTTCTGCAATGTCGCCCCACTGACTTTCTTTACATCGCTTGACCCACTCCTGATAAAAAGTGGGACGGTTTTGATGAAGCACTGCTTGAGACATTGCCGCATTTGGCATGACGATTTCCATCGCAATCCGGCTTCCAGAAATACCTCGTTGCCGACATTCATGGCACCCCTTAGCAGACTGCATTCTGACGCCATCAATTGGCAAACCAATTATTTTCAATCGAGAGATGAGAGCCGCATTCTTTCCTTCCTTAGCCGTCAATGGTTCTTTGCAGTGGTGGCATAATTGAGGCAAGCGCTTTTGATAAATAAGCGCATTGATATTACCCGCCTGCGTTGTAATATGTTTATCAACACCCTGTCTTTCTAAACGATCATAAACAGTGAACGTACTCGCCGTATGCAATGTGATGTATATGCCGTGACCGGATTCCAATATATTCACAAATAATCGCGCTGTTTCTTTACCGCGAACCTCAGCCACATACGCTAACTTGAAATTCATTCGCATGAGTTCTTTAGCGGCCTGATCCATAGCACGATCACCATCAAGCGTTTTTGATTCACGCACCTCATGCTGACGTATATCCTGAAAAATATATTCGACCGGTGACTCTAGGGTGCGAATCACAAAATGGGGACGTTTCCGCTTAATCGACTCAAGCTGAACTTTAACCGTGGTACTTTTACCACTATTGGTTTCGCCAACCACTGCAACGGCTCCCACTTCACGGTTTTGAATTCTATCTAACGCCGCCTGCTGGTCATCGGTTAACTGTAAGTCGGAAACATGATTAAAGCCTTTCCCCCGCTCTCGACTTTGCACCAACAGTCTAATCACAAAATCCATACCGCTAGGGTAAACTTCTTTTGATTGATAACGTAATCGCACCATCACATCATTCAAAAATATCGTCCCTGACGCGAACTGCGATGACTCCGTAGAAAAAAGAGACTCTTCAACACTCGCTTTAGCCACTTTTTGATAAAAGTATCGCATCATTCCCCTAACTTCAATTTCAGTTAGGTCTCGAACATACTCAGGTATCGTATCGATATCATAGAGCACTTCGTACAATCCCTTACGCTTAGCATTGATCATCAAATCAGACGCTCCCCTATCAACAGCATCCACTAACAGCTGATGAAACAACTGCTGATCCGCTTGAGACACCTCCTCTTGTTCATGCTCCGATCGCTCACTTATCAGTAAGCGCAAAATACTGGATTCAGCCTGAATAACTTCTACATCATGGTCACGTAAAAGCTGTGTCCCTATCGTATAAAATGCTTGGCTATTGTGTGCCTCTGGACTGACCAAAAACAACAATCGGTTAGAGCCTTTTTGATTTAACAACATAAACTCTTCGACTGACGGTTTAATACCAAAAGATGCAAAGATTGCAGCTTCTTTCTCGTATGCAGCCCAATTAGGAAATCGTGTATTAAGCTCATCTAATCGCTGAATGATCATGGTCATGGTTTACGCCTTATTAACTACTGGATCA
>Ga0307488_10004457_pt1 | contig 11675 bp, 7 predicted proteins | sample SB02metaG_FD_202248 | JGI IMG/M metagenome (GOLD analysis project Ga0307488, IMG submission 202248) | Sea-ice brine microbial communities from Beaufort Sea near Barrow, Alaska, United States - SB 0.2 | ecosystem: Environmental > Aquatic > Marine > Coastal | place: USA: Alaska | collected 2017-05-06
TTTAAAATAAAATTATTTTATACATTTGCATTGTTATTAAAACTTGCTCAAGTGGCGGAATTGGTAGACGCGCTGGATTCAAAATCCAGTTTTTTCGGAAGTGCGGGTTCGATTCCCGCCTTGAGTACAATTACACACCATAACAACCCTATTAATAGAGTGTTATGGTTTTTTTATGCTTTATATTTCCGACATACTTCCTACAATTAAGCAATTACTGTTATTTTACACCTGCGAACAGATACCAATAAACGATTCCAAATAATTGATAAAGATTGGTTAATCAATTAAAATCATTAATGATTCTCTTTTATAGTGTCCGATTCGTACTATTCGGACTATTTGACTTTTACGGTTTCCGAAAACTCCTTTTTAATTAAGGAGTTCACGCAAACAGATATAGATAAATTATTTTAAAATCAAAAGAAATCAACTATTGAATTATGATAATTAAATACAATCTAACTATCAGATATATTACAAGTAAATTCAAAAGAGTCTCCAAACCTTAATATCTCATATATATTTTTTTTCGACTAGAACTTCATTTTCATTCACTTTCTCTATTTCTATTTCTATATAATATAATTTTGTTTTTTCAAGTGCTCTTTATTTTTAAATAGAGATTATACACAAGTCCTAATAAAATGAAAAAGATTCCTAGTAAAGTCCATAAGTTATACACTTCGCCAAACCAAGAAGCTCCAATAATAATGGTAAAAATTACTTCTAAGTATTTCAAAGGAGCAATTGCATTTGTTTCATTAGATTGAAACGCTTTTGTCATATATAGCTGACCTGCATATCCAAAAACGCCTAAACTTAATAATAAAATCCATTCTGTTGTATTTGGATGTATCCAATTATTGATAGACATTACGCCTCCAAAAACAAGAGCCATTACCATAAAGTAATTTATAATTACCAACGGATTTTCAGTATTCCCAATTTTACGAATAACCACAAATATTAACCCCAAAAAAACTGCAGAAAAAAGCGCGAATACTAAGCCTATTGCATGCACATCTATACCAAAACCTTTAATAATTAGAACCCCAATAAAAGCAATTACAAACAAGAACCACTGCACTAGTTTTATCTTTTCTTTTAAGAAAATTAGCGCAAAAATTGCGGCAAAAATTGGTGAAGTGTACCTTAAAGAAACAGCAGTACCAACCGCCAAATAATTTAAAGTTTGAAAGAAACAGGTTAATGAAATAACACCAAGAACTCCTCTTAGCAGCAATAGTTTCTTATTGGTTCCTAAAACAGGTATTTTATATTTTATAATTAAAGGAAAGGTAAAAGCTAAGGTTCCAATAGCTCTAAAAAACACAATCTGATACACGTTAAAGGCATCTAGATATTTAACAATAGAATTCATTACTGCAAATGCGATAACGCTAATTATCATATAATAAATAGCTGTATTGTTTTTCATAAAAACCTTTTCAATTTAAGCAGTGAAGCCGAGTGGTGTTTGAAGGCACAAAAATACTACAATTATTAAAGACAGTTATTAATATCTTCTGTTCCTTCTATTTACTTATCACTAAACTTTAATCAAAAACGATACGACCAACCTTTCAACAATACATAAAAAACCACAGAATTAATAGTTCCTCAGCGTTCATTATTATCTTATATTCATTTAATCCTTAGGTTTTAAATAATCCTGAAACAAAAACAACAGCGTTTTTTGAACTTTTTAATATCTTTGATTTTTTTTAAAACAATCAAACAAGATGAACGATTTTATCCTCTATTTTAAAATGGGCTTGCACCATGTTTTAGACTTTAGTGCGTATGACCATATTTTATTTTTAATAGTTTTAGCTGTTATTTTCAGCTTTAATCAATTTAAAAAAGTACTCTGGTTGGTAACTCTTTTTACAATCGGACATTCTATAACATTGGCATTGTCGGCCTATGGAGTTCTGAATGTTAATATGAATTTAATTGAATTTCTAATTCCGGTAACTATTTTTATTACGGGAGCTATTAATATTTTTACGGCTAAAAATTCATCCGCAGGAAAACAAAACACAAACTTAATTTTTGCCTTATTCTTTGGTTTAATTCACGGTCTAGGCTTTTCTAACTATTTTAAAATAATGGTTGGTAAGGGAGATAATAAACTTTTCCCCTTATTAGAATTCGCTTTAGGTATCGAAGCAGCACAAATTATTATTATTTTAGGAATTTTAATTATTGGAACTATTTTGCAGCACTTTTTTAGGGTTACAAGAAGAGATTGGGTTTTGGTTTGCTCATCTATTGTAATTGGTTTCGCTATTCAAATGCTATTAAATAGAGTTTTTTGGTAGTCCAAAAATTATCAAGGTTTTTAAATCGAATGGATATAAGGTACCTTTGGGCTTAAAACTAAAATCTAAATAGTACGTTTTTCTAAAAATTTGCTATTAATTAACGTTACAATCTTATTTATATCTCTAATTTTGTATTTATGATAGAGAAAAAGCAATTAAAATATGACAGAGCTTACTTAAAAATGGCTTTAGAATGGGGAAAACTTTCTTATTGTAAACGCAAACAAGTAGGTGCTTTAATTGTAAAAAACAGAATGATTATCTCAGATGGATTTAACGGAACACCCTCTGGCTTTGATAATTGTTGTGAAGATGCCAGCGGAAATACAAAATGGGAAGTTTTACATGCAGAAGCAAACGCAATTTTAAAGGTGGCTAGCTCAACACAATCTGCGAAAAACGCAACCCTTTATATCACATTATCACCTTGTATACAGTGCAGTAAACTAATACATCAAGCAGGAATAAAAAGAGTAGTGTATGCAAATACCTATAAAGATACTGCTGGATTAAAATTTCTAGAAAAAGCAGGTGTAGAATTAATGAATTTACCTTATGAATAAAAAAAACCTTCCATTATTTCTTGCGTTTGCAGTAGTTTTTGGAATTTTAGTAGGCATGTCTTTTGACGGAAGTTCTAACAACTTTTTGTCCTCATCAAAAAGCGCATCCCAAGAACAAAAGATCAAAAAACTAATCAATTTTATTGAAAACGATTATGTCGATAAGGTTTCTACAGAGCGTTTATTAGACGGTGCAATTAAACAAATGTTGGGCGAATTAGATCCGCACTCCGTATATATCCCAAAAGAGAACCTACAAGCTGTCAAAGAAAACATGCAAGGTAATTTTGTAGGAATTGGCGTTCAATTTAGAATGATTGCAGACTCAATTACTGTAGTTCAACCCATAAAAGATGGTCCAAGTATAAAAGCCGGCATAAAGGCAGGAGACCGAATCTTAATGGCAAATAAAGATACGCTGTTTGGTAAAAAAATGAGAAGTGGTGCTGTTCCTAAATTTTTGAAAGGAAAACCAAATACAGAGGTAAACCTACAAGTTTATAGAAAAAGTACAGATTCTCTTTTTAGTATTGCCATAACTCGTGGAAAAGTAAATATAAAAAGTGTCGATTTAGCGTATATGATGAACGCTTCTATTGGATATATTAAACTAGATCGTTTTGCTAGAAATACATTTACAGAATTCAAATCCTCTTTAAATAATTTGATAAATGCAGGGATGACAGAACTTGTTTTAGACCTTCGTGGTAACGGGGGTGGTTTTATAGACATTGCAAATAGTGTTGTTGATGAGTTTTTAGAAGATGACAAACTCATTGTTTTTACAAAAAATAACAAAGATGAAATTGAAAAGTCTTTTGCAACTCAAAAAGGCGCATTTGAAAAAGGAGGTTTGTATGTTTTAATTGACGAAAACTCCGCTTCTGCATCAGAAATTGTTGCAGGTGCTTTACAAGACAATGACAAAGGAACTATTATTGGAAGACGATCTTTTGGTAAAGGTTTGGTGCAAATAGAAATGGATTTAGGAGACGGTTCTGCTGTCCGCCTAACCACTGCACGCTATTACACACCTACAGGACGTTCTATACAGAAACCTTATAATGGTAAGGGAAATGAAAGTTATTACAAAGACTATCAGCAAAGAATTGCTAGCGGAGAACTATTAAGTAAAGACAGCATACAAGTAATAGATTCTTTAAAATTTACCACGCCAAAAGGAAAAATAGTATACGGTGGTGGCGGTATCATTCCCGATGTTTTTGTTCCTATAGACACCACCTCTTACATGTCTAACTTTTATTTTAATACTATTAATAATTTTGCTTTTGAGTATGTAGATACCAATAGAAAGAAATTAGAAAAATGGAATATTAATAGCTTCATCAGCAATTTTGACACCAATGAAAAAGTTTTTGACAGGTACTTCTCTGAGATTAAAGGCAAAATTAAGACTTCGTTTAGAGCAAAACTAGGTATTAAAAAATATTTGAAAGCCTCTATAGCAAATGTACTTTTTGGCGATGTTGGTTTCTACAGAATTATTCATCAAGAAGATAAAATGCTGCAAAAGGTTTTGGAGTTGGAAAGTAGTAATGAATAGCTTTTCTTTGCAGCAATGATTTCAATCACAACTCAAAAAAACAAAAAAGTCTATTTCGCTTCAGATCAACATTTAGGTGCGCCAACTGCTGAAACTAGTTTTCCCAGAGAAAAAAAGTTTGTTGCTTGGTTAGATGTTGTTAAGCAAGATGCAGAAGCTATTTTTTTATTAGGAGATTTATTTGACTTTTGGTTCGAGTATAAAACTGTTGTACCTAAAGGATTTGTAAGAGTCTTAGGAAAATTAGCAGAAATTAAAGATTCCGGGATTCCTATTTATTTCTTTGTTGGCAATCATGATTTATGGATGCGTGATTACTTTGAAAAAGAATTAAACATCCCTGTATACCACGCTCCACAGAAGTTTATTATCAATAATAAAAAATTTCTTATTGGCCATGGAGATGGTTTGGGCCCAGGAGACAAAAGCTATAAACGTATGAAAAAAGTGTTTACGTTTCCTTTATTTAAGTGGTTCTTTAGATGGTTGCATCCAGATTTAGGTGTAAAATTGGGGCAGTATATGTCTGTAAAAAACAAACTCATTTCTGGTGATGAAGACGCTACCTTTTTAGGCGAAGAAAACGAATGGCTGGTTCAATATTGTAAAAGCAAATTAACAGAAAAACACTACGATTATTTTATTTTTGGACACAGACATCTTCCATTAGAAGTAAAATTACAAGAAAATAGTATGTATGTAAACCTTGGAGATTGGATACAATATTTTACGTACGGTGAATTTGATGAACATACACTTCATTTAAAAGAATTTTAAACCTCAATCTTTTAAGCGTTCTATAAATGTCTTTATTTTTTTGATTCTAGAAAAAACATTGGGCGCATTTTCTTTTATAAACCTACGATCAATATTTTTATCAGACTGATATGCTTCATTACATTTTGTCCGTTAAAATCTACAAATGCAATTCTAAAAAAAGACTTCTCTTTTTTTAAAGCCAAAATGACTGATTTCTTTTCCTCTTGCTTTTCGTTCTTTTACCTTTTCGTTAATTAAAAGTGTAGCAGGTTGTTTTGTTTTTATTGATTGTAACTATATGGCGTTGCACAGTTCATATAGGTAAAAATACTACTTTTTAACCATAAAAAAAGCGGCATAAAGCCGCTTTTTTTTTAATACCATTTATTTACTTTAAAATAAAACTTACTCTTGCAAATAAGAAACGACCACCAACTCCAAATTGTTGAGACCTTCTAGACCAGTCAAAACGACCACCACTTCGGTTCGCTTCAATAGCTCTATCTGGGGCAACATCTAATAAGTTGTTTGCTCCTATTGTAAACGTTACATCCTGAGTAACCTTATACCCTACAGATAAATCTGTAACAATCTTGGATGCAAAATTTTGTTGATTTGCAACAGAATTCGTTGCTTCAGATACTTCACCAAAATATACATTTCTTAAGAAAACATTAAACTTACCCGCAGTTAAACTGTTGGTTAAATTTACTTTCGTTCTTGGTACTGCCTCTTCTAAAAATATTCTACTATCTTCAGGAAAATAAGTGCCTTCTTTACCTGCATCCTTTAATATTTGAGAAGAATTAATACCTCCAACCTGTCTTGTTTGAGAGAACGTTCCTGATAAATCCGTTTTTAATCTTGTCTTTGCTCCAAAACGTACTTTATGTGAAATTACAACATCGATTCCTTTAGATTGTGTGTCTATTGCATTTGCAAAGAAAGAAGCTGCGGATGCATTTGCTTGTACTAGTAAGCCCTGTAACTCTGCATTTGCTGCGTCAATTGGATCTCCATTAGTGTCAAGTGATGGTTTAAATTGACCCGTATACACAACTCTGTCAGCAATATTTACTACATACCCATCTAAAGTAAAAGTTAAGTTAGCGTCTGGTAATTTTGCAGTAAAACCAGCACTAAAACTATTAGATGTTTCTTCTTTTAATTGAGGAATTCCTAATAATTGTGCCGCTTTGCTATCATTAGCAAACGTACCTACTTCCACAGGTATACCGTCTTGAAAAATAGTAGACGTAGAATTAAAGTTTAATTGGTGTAAAGAGGGTGCTCTAAAACCAGTGTTAAAAGAAGATCTAACTCTAAAATTATCTGAAACCTTATAAATAGCTGCTAATTTAACGTTTAAAGTAGATCCAAAATCTGAATAGTTTTCATAACGGGTTGCAAAAGTAGTTGAGAAAGTTTCAGAAAACTTTGCATCTAAATCTACATAAGCAGCAACACTACTCCGCGCTCTATCCAATTCATTTTTAGGACCAAATCCTGGGAATACTTGAGAACCTCCTGGTCTAGAATTTCCAAAAAAATCTTTTAACGGCGTTGTACCTGCAATACCTGTAAATGGCAATCCATCTGCCTGGTATTGTGTATACGAAGATTCCTCACCTGAAATGATTTGATAGTTTTCAATTCTGTGTTCCCCTCCAAAAGCAACAGCAAAACCCTCAAATGTATCTTCGTAAAACTTTGAGATGTCTAAATTGGTCGTGTTTTGCATGAAAGAAAATCCACCTGCATCAAAAGTTGTTGGAGATGCATTTCCTTGAGAAGCGTTATACGTATTACCAATAACATAATCAAAAGCATTTTTACCATAGGTATTAGAAAAGTCTACATTCCATTCCCCAATTTTTCCTTTAATACCCACTGCTAAAGATTGATCTGAAATCGTTGAATTAATTTCTGGTAAAAAACCATTGTTGTAAGCAGGTGTAAACGTTCTACTTTGACTTGGTAATCTGTAAAAACCAGCAGAGTTTCCATTTCTTGAACTTATTCCAGCAAAAGAATACAATTCAGTACCATTGTCATCTAAAGGCAATTTAAGGTTGGCAAAAAACCGACCTCCCCTTACTTTAGATTGCCCTACCCTCATATTATAATCTGTTCTTTTCTGCCCTCTTGCCGCTAATTCAGAAGTGGTTGCATCTACTCCTAATATAGTTTGTAATTCAGTAAAACCATCTGCTGCCGAAGTAGTATAACCTGCCGCATTCGAAAAACCTTTTAAGTTGTCTATAATTGGCAATCCGTTTACCCCTGACAATGTTGATCCGTCTACACCATTTGCTAATGATAAAAATTCAGAAGAATGCCCAGCGTTCTCTGCATTTGCTAATCTTTCAACAACATTATATCCGTTAAATATACCGCCTTCCCATTCTTTCATTCTGTTATAAGGCTCACGTACGTCAAAATCTCCTGAAAATGTAATAAAACCACCATCTTCACCTAAAGGCAATCCGTAGCTTGCGCTAACGTTTGTAGTTTCGCCATCAGAACCACCCGTTTGACTATTTGAGTTTTCACTAAAATGTGCTCCTGTAGTTACTGCAATAGACAACTCATTTACAGTTTCATTTAAAACAATGTTGATAACTCCTGCAATGGCATCAGAACCATATTGTGCTGCTGCTCCATCTCTTAATACTTCTAGTCTTTTAATTGCTGCTGCTGGTATTGCATTTAAATCGGTACCTACAGAACCTCTACCAAAAGTACCATTCACATTTATTAAAGAAGAAGTATGTCTTCTTTTACCGTTAATTAACACCAGTACTTGGTCTGGCCCTAAACCTCTTAATGAAGCAGGATCTACGTGGTCTGTACCATCTGAGATGGTTTGCGTATTCGATGTAAATGAAGGTGCTACAAAGTTTAAAATTTGGTTTAAATTTACCTGTGGTGCTGATGCTGCCAATTCCTTAATATCAACAATATCTATTGGTACAGGAGAATCTATCACAGATCTATTTGGATTTCTAGAACCAATAACAACAATTTCTCCTAAAGAAACATTGTCTTCATTCACAACAATTGTTACAAATGCAGCTGTAGTTACTTTTATTGTTTTGGTTTCAAAACCCATAGCAGATACAACAATCGTTGTTGGTAAACTTTTTATAGTAATACTGAATTCACCAATGTCATTTGTAGTGGTTCCATTCGTAGTTCCTTTTACGAGCACGTTCATGTAAGGCAAAGATACTCCTGAAGCATCCGTAACCTTCCCTCTAATCGTTTGAGCCGCCATTGTTAAAGGCAACAAAAATAAAAAGGTAAACATTAAAAATTTGTTTAAGTTTTTTTGTTTCATCATTTTAAATTTGAATTTGTTACATACAAATATTGCCATTTTTATTGAAATTAACAAAAAATTTTGTTAAAAAATTATTTTTAATAGATTAAAATTGTGTATTTAATAATAAAAGTGCGGAGTTAAATATTTTTGTTCTAATAAAATAAACCTAAATATACCCACCTCAACCTTTTCCTCTTGATATAAGCGCATCTTTAATATCAGACGTACAAATACAATATTGCATACAATAAGTTACTTTAGCACCCGCATGCTTTATTTGGTGTTTTAAAGAAAGTTGTACCCTGCGAGAATCAACTTACCGCAAGTATTAAACAAAAAAAATACTACTCTTTCGAGTAGCATCTTTTAATTAATAAAAATATTTACATATAAGCTTTAGAAACTGAATGCTAATTTGGTAAATATTCTTGTCCCATCAATACCAAACTGTGTGGTTTGCCATGGGTATTTAAACCTACCTACAAAATCTAAGTTTCTATCGTTAGGAACTCCTCCAGTGCTACTATACGCATCTGCAAAAGTATCTGGGTATACATTAAATAAATTGTTAACACCTAATGAAAGGTTTATTTTACTTGTTAAAGCGTACGCAAAGTTAATGTCGGTTAGTGTTTTACCTCCAAAAGTTGCATCGTTAGCAGGATCAGAACCATGTCTGTAAGTTACCTCTCCATAATTCATAAAAGAGATGCCTGCTGTAAGTTTATTAATTTTATAGTTTGCTGCAGCAATAATCTTTTGTTGTGGTCTCCAAGACTCTACTCTAGAAATATCTTCTCTAGAGAAAATAGCATCCTGTAAATTATTGTCTTTAATAAATTTAGGGAAATTAGTACCTGTTACTTCTGTTTTATTAAAGTTAGCAGCAATACTTCCACTTAATACTCCGCTACCTAAATTAATATAGTCATAACTTAATACAATATCGATTCCTTTAGTTCTTGTATCAATTGCATTTAAGAAAAAACCTGCTGCACCAACATTCACAGAACTTAAAGTTTGATCTATTGGATTTGACGGATCTCCTGTTGGAGTTACCTGTCCAGAAAGTGCTATTCTATCATCTACATCTATCTGATACACATCTGCCGTAATGCCAATTTTTTTAGTAATGCGGTACGAAAGACCTGCACCAATACTGGTAGAAGTTTCTGGTTTTAGTTTAGGAATTCCCAATGCTCTAAGCGCTGGATCTGAATTATTCAAAATTCCATTTTGCTGAATTCCATTTTCCGTTAATGTTGTTGTTACCGCTGTATAAAACATTTGGTGTAATGCCGGGGCTCTAAAACCACTACTCACAGATCCTCTTATTGCAAGCTTATCATCATCTGTTTTCCATCTAGAGTTTAACTTCCAACTTGTATTAGAACCAAAGTCTGAATAATTTTCATAACGCAATGCACCCCCAATTAAAAAGGACTTTGAAAGGTCTGCACTGATGTCTGTGTAAATTCCTATATTATTTCTATAGTCATTAGACGCATTCTCTGGTTTAAAACCACCAAAAGATTCTGAACCTGTTCTATCACCTACATCTGGGGTACCATCTGCATAAGATGCTAATTCACCTGCTTCCGTTACAAAATTTTCTGTTCTGTGTTCTGCACCAAAAGCTACAGAAATAGATTTATCATTTTCACCTTCAAACGTTTTGAACATATCTAAATTATTAACAATATGACTAAACTCATGCGCTCCATTGTAAAAATCTGATGGACTACTTGCACCATAAGATTGGTTGAAAGAATTTGTTATATAGTAATCAATTCTATTTTTACCTGTAGTAGAACTAAGGTCAAAATTCCATCCATTATATACTGTTTTTATACCAATTGCTAAAGTATTATCTTTAATCTGAGGTGACATTTCTGCTAAGAAAAAATCGGTTCCTGGATATATTTGCTCAAAGCCAGGCACCCAATAAGGGACTCTTGCAAATTGTGGTGCAGAACCACTTCTACTTGCCAATGCACCAAACGAATACACTTCTGTTTGCGTTTCTTCATCTAGTGTGTACCCCATGTTATATGAAAAATTTGTAATTGTCATATCTGGCAACCCCACTTGAAAACCTGCACTTGGATTTTTACCTAAAAAAGCAGTTAAATCACTGGTATTAAAATTAGAGTCATCTGTAACTCCCCAGTATCCTGCTTCATCTTCAACACTAGTAACTGTTCCTGCACGTTGCGTGCGTTCTTGATCAAAATAGCTAAATGTAAAATTTGCATATCCTTTGTCTGCAAGATTTACTCCAAAACCCGTTTCTAGCTGGTATTGGGCTCCGTCACCTTCTGTTGTGACACTATAACTAGTATTTACAAAAGGTTTCACAGATTTTTTCATAACTAAGTTAATCACACCAGCAACGGCATCTGATCCGTATTGCGCTGCTGCTCCATCTCTTAATATTTCAACGCGCTCTAATGCTGCAGAAGGAATTGATTTCATGTCTACACCAACCTCACCACGCCCAGGTGTTACATAACTATATACTAATGCACTTGCATTTTTTCTTTTCCCATTTACCAAAACAAGTGTTCTACTTGGAAATAACCCTCTAAGATCTGCAGGACTAAAATGAGCAGCCGCATCTGATATTGGTTGTTGTGTCGAATTATACGAAGGAACCTTAAACATTAATTGTTGATCTAAAACTCCTTTTCCTGTTTGTGCTAGTTCTGATATTTTAATATTATCAATTGGGACAGGTGAATCAAAAACAGTTCTTGGTTTTCCTCTACTACCAACCACAACAATTTCATCTAAAGAAACGTTGTCTTCTTGAACAACAATTGTCACATAAGATTCAGAAGATATATTTATCTCTTGACTAATAAAACCAAGGGAAGAAACAACGAGAATTGTAGGTATTTTTTTTACTGTTATAGAAAACTCGCCAACGTCATTTGTAGTGGCTCCGTTTTTTGTGCCTTTTTCTACGACATTCATGTAGGGCAACGAAATTCCTGATTTATCAGTAACTTTTCCATTTATTGTTTGTGCTGTTAACCCCAAAGGCAGCAAGAACAAGAAAGAAAACATTAAAAATATTTGTGTGTTTTTTTGTCTCATAATTATTATATATTAAATTAATATTAGAATTATTA
>Ga0307488_10004458_pt1 | contig 11671 bp, 13 predicted proteins | sample SB02metaG_FD_202248 | JGI IMG/M metagenome (GOLD analysis project Ga0307488, IMG submission 202248) | Sea-ice brine microbial communities from Beaufort Sea near Barrow, Alaska, United States - SB 0.2 | ecosystem: Environmental > Aquatic > Marine > Coastal | place: USA: Alaska | collected...
TCTTTATCTGGGGAGCACCAGGTATAGGTAAGTCAGAGTTGGTAGAAGGAATTGTTCAAAGTGGTGAACTAGGAAATGCAGTAACAATTGATTTGAGACTTGCATTACTTGAACCAACAGACCTAAGAGGTTATCCTTTTAGAAACCCAGAAACAAATACAATGGAATGGTCGCCACCAAGTGACTTACCAAGTGAGGAATTCGCTTCAAACTACGACTCAGTAGTATTGTTTTTAGACGAACTTAATTCAGCACCCCCAAGTGTACAAGCGGCGGCATACCAGTTAGTACTTAACAGACGAATAGGACAATATAAATTGCCTAAGAATGTTAAAATTATTGCCGCAGGTAATAGAGAGACTGACCGAGGTGTTACTTATAGAATGCCAGCACCGTTGGCTAACAGATTTAGACACATTAATATGGAAGTAAACTTTGAAGATTGGCAGAAATGGGCAATTAACAACGATGTACATCCTGATGTTATTGGTTACTTGAGTTTTGCTAAAGGCGACTTATTTGACTTTGATCCTAAAAGTAGTTCACAATCGTTTGCAACACCAAGAAGTTGGACATTTGTAAGTGAGATGTTAGGTATTAGTAGTTTCGATTCAGCAAGTGCATTTGAGCAAAAAGTTGAAATTGCAGGTGCTATTGGTGAGGGTATGGCAATCAAGTTTGTAGAGCATAGAAAGATTGCTTCTAAACTTCCTAATCCTGATCAGATACTAAATGGTGAGGTTAAAACCTTGGATACCAAACTGTCCAAAGAAATTTCAGCAAAATATAGTTTAGTTGTAGGACTAGCATATGAACTTAATGATATCTTTAAAGATAATGGCATTGATGACAAATTTAGAAAAGGTCTTAATAATACTGTAAGATTTGCTTACGATAACTTTGAACCTGAAATGGTTGTGTTCTTATTTAAAACTATAATGAAAGATTATCAAATTAGATTTAATGTTAGAACTGATCTAGATAAAGATCTACACAAAACATTTAGTGATAGATATACAAAATATATTGCTTAGTAGGGAGCAATAGTTTAAAATCCTTGTGCGCCTACCTATGTTACTCCCTACCTAAGAACGCACCAAGGTGGAAAGGCTCCTAACGGAGCCTTTTTTTTGAGTACTGATTAGTCCTCTTTTGGTTCTTCTATTGGTGCCGTTTCTGGTGCCATTTCTGGTGCCATCTCAGGTGCATCATCTTCGTAACTAATATTTACTTCACCTTCTACTGCTGGCGCAGGTTGATGGTCAACATTGGCTTCTTCATGATGTTCTGGTGCAACGGTTTCAACGAATACTGTAGTTTCTGGCATATCATACCAATCACTTGCATAGTCGTTTGACCAATCGTTTCCTTCTACCCATGTGTTTGATTCACATTCATATGAAACAGATGCGTTTGCATTGTCACAATAGTTGTATGTGTCCCATTCCCAGGTTGTAGGTTCCATCCAACACTGAGTACATTCGTCCCAATAAGCCGCATCGCTGAAGCCTTCTGGTTTTACATGTGTTGGTGTTAATGGATGGAGGTAATCACCTTCTGCAGGTGCTGTGAATACTGCTTCGTACTCTTCAACTGGTTCTGCATGATGAGGTATATCCCAAAGTTTCATCTCAACTTCGTTAAGTTTCTCTCTGAGTTCGTGTAGCATATTTGCTAAGTCTATTCGTGGGTCTAACATAATATATCTCCTGTATTTTTTTGTGTTATCTAGAATATTATATGTGTGATAATAATGTATTTATATGTACCTGTATTTATCGTAATTATTGCATTTAGGTGTTGACAATATACAATAATTTGCTATAATATATGTATTAGTTAGGAGTAACAAATGAAAGATACATTAGAAGCAACAACGAAAGCAAAAGGAAATCCCTCAGACAGAGCACCTAAGTTGTCAGTTGAGATACCAGAAACAACATTAAGTGCTGTAGAAATAGAAGATAAACTTATTAAAGCAAGGATTGAAATGCTTATATCAGCACCTTTCTTTGGTAACTTAGCAACTAGACTTAGATTTAAAGATGCTACAGAATGGTGTCCTACAGCGGCAACAGATGGCAAATATTTTTACTACAATAAAAACTTCATTGCGGCATTAAGTGATGGAGAAATTATATTCTTAGTAGGGCATGAAGTACTACATTGTGTATATGATCATATGGATGTGGATAGAAGGGGCGACAGACACCCTGTACTGTGGAATATTGCTAACGACTATGTTATTAATGCTGACTTAGTAGACGCAAAAATAGGTGAACAAATTAAATTAGTAGAAATATGTTTTGATTGGAAATATAGAGGTCAAGTATCAGAAGAGATATATGATGTGCTGTTTGATGAAATGGAAAAGAACGGCCAACTACCACAAGAAACTACATTAGACATTCATATAGATCGTGCAGATGGTGATGATGAAGGCTCAGGCCAAGGTCCTCAAGGTAATACAGATGATGACTCTGAAGGCATTAACGGTCCTGCACAATATACACAAGAAGAAAAAGATGCAATTCAGCAAGAGTTTCAGAATGCTGTAATGCAATCTGCTAAGGCGGCTGGTGCAGGCAACTTACCTAGCGGTGTTAAAAGAATGTTAGATAAACTTCTTAACCCACAATTAGATTGGCGTGAACTACTTGCTATGCAAATACAAAGTGTAATGAGAAGTGATTACACATACCAAACACCAAGTCGTAAAGGTCTTAATGAAGGGTTCTACTTGCCAGGAATGGATAGAGAAACAACTATAGACATTGCATTGGCTATTGATACATCGGGTTCAATGAGTGATGAGATGTTATTAGACATACTTACAGAAACTAAGGGTGTAATGGATCAGTATCAAGACTTTAAAATACATTTATTTTGCTTTGATACTTCTGTACATAATCCTAAAGAGTTTACATCTTATAATATGGATGAGTTTTTAGAATACGAACCAGCAGGTGGTGGCGGTACTGAATTTGATGTATGCTTTGAATACATGAAAGAAGAAGGCATACAGCCTAAAAAGTTTGTTATGTTTACAGATGGTTATCCTTGGGGTAGTTGGGGCGATGAAACATATTGTGATACATTGTTTATTGTACATGGAGGAGGCTATGGTGGCAGATCACCAGAGGCACCTTTCGGCATAACCGTACCATATGAAAGAGATGATGATTAATCAAACCAGGATGCTTACTGATAAGGATTGGGCCAATCTACATGGTAATAATATCTATGTTACCATGTTAAGAAACAAAATTAAATGTGATGTCGATAAAAAGGACAATGTATCAGACCTTAAAATGGATTTAATCCAATATTTAGAATCTGTACCTCAAGGATTTGTTTATTATGTTGCAGAAAACATATACGGTTGGTTAAAATATGAAATATATTTTGAAGATCCTTTGGATATGGAGAACTTCATTCATTTTTATAATACTACATACGGCTTAAATGAAATACAAAAGTAGCGAAGAAAGAACTCAGGATTATTTAAAACGTTTTGACAGAAATTCTGTTCTTAAAAACTTAGTTAGTAATAAAGAACCTGTTATATTTGATGTGGGTGCAAACATAGGACAAACATTAGAAGAGTTTAAAACGGTTTGGCCTGAATCTAACATACATTGCTTTGAACCAATTAAAGAGTTTTATACAGAATTAGTAAAAAACAGTATGAATTATGACGAAGTTAGTTGTCATAATTTTGCATTTGGTGATGTTGATAAAGAAGAAGTTACATTTTATTATCATGAAGTTCAGCCCATGTTAAGTGGTGTATATAAACTTAATCCTAACAGTAAAGATAGTGTTGGTATTAATGAGCCTGATCTAGCAGGGTTAAAACAAGGTGATTTTTTACAAAATTCTAATAAAGAAGTAACTGTTAAACAGCATAAGTTAGATACCTTTACAGGTTATTGGGACTTTGATAAAATAGATATTCTTAAATTAGACACACAATGTAGTGAAGCAAAAATCTTAAAAGGTGCGAAAGAAACACTTGAAAGAACTTCTGTTGTATTAACAGAATTAAACTTTTACGACTTGTATACAAATAATTTAAGTTTTTATGATATAGAGCAGTATCTTAAACCTGCTGGTTTTAAGTTATATGACATATCTTATATTAGTAAAAATCCACTTAATGGAAGAACAGATTGGGTAGATGTAATTTACTCAAAATAACCATTTTTTAACCGTAAAAATACTAAAAAGGGTTAAATACATATATAATTAAAAAGGAGTTATTTTAATGACAGACGAAACAAACACAAACAAAGAAGTAATGGATGCACCTGAAGGCGCAGATATTAATTTAGAAGGCGATGGCAATGCGCCTGAAAGTATTGGTTTACAAGACTTACAACTACTTGCACAGATCGTAGACTTAGCATCACAGAGAGGTGCATTTAGAGGAAACGAACTTACACAGGTAGGTACAGTTTATGATAAACTATCAGTATTTTTACAATATGTTGCTGATAAACAAGCAGAAGCGGCTGAGGGTGAAGAAACAGAAAGCGAAACACCAGCAGAGGCGCCTGTAGAAGGAGAATAATATGGCAGATGTAATGAAACATGTAGGCTCAGTAGGCGATAAGCCTTGCGTAGTGGTATTCAGAGAAGTACCTAACGAACCAGAGCATTGTTTAATTGTTGAAACTGGATCTTTAGAAGATCAAAAACACGATGACTTAATGAGCGTTGTTTCTAGTTTAGAAGCACAAGAAAGCAACGATATCTCAGAAGTGTTAGCAAGACGACAATTTACAGATGGATCTAATATGCTTAATGAATTGCATTTTGGTAAGAAACTTACTAAGATGAAAGTAAACATGGTCAACTTAACACCTACACCAGGACAATATGTCCCACTAGAAGATGTTAATAAGGAAATCAGAAAACTTAATGAAGGTACTAACCCACCTTTAAGTACAGAAGTTGCTGATTCTCAACCAGAGTCTGTAAATGATCCACTAGCAAGTGCATCACCAGAGTTTGCAAAAATGTTAATGCATGAAGCAGGCCTCTTAGAAAGAGATTCTAAACAAATGCTGGTAGAAGCAGATGTTAAAAGAAAAGAAGCCTATGCATTAGACCCAAGTCTTGAGCCTAAAAAAGGACCAGGCAGACCAAAAAAAGAAGCCTAATGTCATATAAGAGCACTAAAATAATGCTCTTAGGAAAAAAGACAAAGGACGGCAAAACCCTACAGGAATTCATGTCAGAAACATTCCCTGTAGAGGTACCTGTGGAATATATCTTTTCAATTAAGGTAACTACAGGTAAAGAGGAAGTTCTAGAACTTGATCCTGAAGAATTGATAACTCCAATAGATCTACAGGATCTTAGTTCGTTCTATAAAAATTATAGATTAAGCGAACATGTTGATATAGTTGAAATTATATTAGACTTACAAGCAGTTGAGGATAAAATGCTTGTAGAAACATCCACATTCATAGATAAAATATTCCCAAAAGACGAATAAAAAGGTTGACAAACTATAGAAATTTGCTATACTAGTTGTATATTAAATAAAAAGATGGGAGTCAATATTTATGTCAATATACACAACACTAGTCATTCAGACGCAATACAAAGAGAACTACGGTTCAATAGAAGCACCTCATTGGAAGTTTAAGGGCGGTAGCACATATTTTGTTACTGATCTAACTGCTAACCAGGTTGCTAAGATTGAAGCAAATGGTATCCCAACATTAACTGATCTTATAGAATACAACAGCGGTGGTTCTGAAGAGTATGTTTTAGACTACGAAGTTAGAGAACTTGGTAAGAGTGGTGATGGTAAAGGACCAATTTGCGAGCCTTGGGAAACACCAATACAGTTTAGATACACAGATGGGCAGTGGGTAGCACAAACTAATCACACTCCTCGCGACGAAGATAACTTTTGGGCTCGAGGTATTATTAGTAAGGCTCAACAATGGATCCCAACAAGTGGCGGTGGTAGACTTGAAGGAAGTTATGCATGTCAGTACAAAACTGCTAATGGTTGGTTTGATCAGAGTTCTCCTCAACTTAAAGCAGATGTTGAGGCGGCACAATGATAGAGATCTTACAAGAAGTTACTGATTGGGGAACTAAGAACATTGCTAATGGTGTTTATCATATTAATGGTGCAGGGCAACTTGTTCAATATAATGATAAAGTATTTAAAAGCCCAATAAAACAATTCTCTAAAAGTAGACGCAAGTTTACAAAAATAGGCGAAAGACCAGAAGAGTTAGATAAAGATGTAATAGTCGTTAAAAGTTCTAGCGGTAAAACATATACTATAACAGACGGTAATTGCAGTTGTCCTGGATATACTTTCAGGGGGAACTGCAAACATGTTAAAGAAAATGCTTAAAAATATATTAGATTTTGGTATAATTATTGTTTTAGGTATTGCTCTAACTTCATGTGCAAGTGGCGGAGGCAGTGGCGCATTAGCAACAACACCTGCATACCCTACAAGCGGAACTAAGTCAGGCTCTGAATATTGCGGTAGTGGGGATAATCAATATAATTTATATCAAAATTACCACAACGGCAATGGCGGAACTACTACTTCTTTAATAGAAAGTAATTCAACATCATGCGGTTATACAGAACCTGCAGTAGATGATAGAATAGCATTTGAGGAGTTTAATTATTCTTTTGATGATATATACGGTGATGTTAAAGTAACATATAGCATGGCATCGCATACTACAACAGGATTACCAGAACCCACAGAAAAATATAGAATTGCAGACTATGGATTTATGAGAGTTACAATAGATGGCTTACATAATGGTAGTGACGAAGGAGAAGAATCAACTACTCCCGGACCATTTTCCAGTGGAGGATATTGGTTTGAAGCAGATCTTAATGGCGATGAACATGTAGATATGTATTTTATAGGTTATACAGATGGCGCATTAGATTGGGTGCCACCTGGATTGTTAATGGCTTATATAAATGACGGCAATGGACACTTTACATTAGCACCTGATATGTTTGAAGGCTCAGAATTTCCATGTATATGGGGCGGTGGTGGCCAAATTGATAAAACTGATGTAAATAACCCTTGTGGATTTGCACAGAGTAATAATTTTCCATTAGTAGCGGACTTTAACGGAGACGGTATAACAGATGTTTTTACTATAAGTATGTTATTCCTAAGCGATAACGGTATTATTAAAAATAAAAGCCACAGTAATTTACCTAATTTCTTCTTCCAAGAACACTTAGGGCCTATATTCTCACATAGAGTTGACGAAGGTGATGTAGACGGAGATGGCGATTTAGATATATTCTTACCAATAAAAGGTGTTACTAAATCAGGCTATCGCTTAGATGGTTCTTTAGATACTTGTTCAGAATGTAATCAACAAATCCCATGGACCATGCTTATTAATGACGGTTCGGGTTATTTTACAGCCAACCATAATTTTAATACACCAAATTGGAACTATGAGAACGGCACTTTAATATGGGCAACAGGAACAACTATAGGTGATTTCAACGGAGATGGATGGGGCGACATAGCAGTAGGATGGGAAAGTCCTGGACTTGCAAGTGATTATGGCTGGTTAGAAAATAGTGCAGGCAATGTATATTTAAACAACGGAAGTAATGATTGGCGTACAGACCCTATTAATTTACCAGAGAACTGGTTTGGTGCAAACGGCATTGGTTTAGATTTAGATACATTTGATTTTAATAGTGATGGGTATGCAGATATTATTATGACTGCTACAAGACATGACCCTTATTATCAAGGTAATGTAATACAGTTCTTTCTTAATGACGGAAGTGGTAACTTCTCTGATGTTACTACCGCATATAATCCAGACTATAGCAAGTATGAATTGGGTTCTGGTAATGGTTATTGGAACGGCGGCGGACTATTGCACATAGTTGACTTTGATCATGACGGTGATCTAGACATTGTAAGTACAAATGGGAGAAGTTATGTATTACTTAATAACGGAAACTCCTTTGATCTTTATGATGACTTTCCCACATTTGAAAATGGCGATGGTGGTCTGTTATGGCCTGTAGAGATTGACGGCAAGTACTGGTATGATTTTATATCATCTATAAGTGGTAATGTAGACGAAGATACCTCATATACAGATTACTTTCAAGTATTAGATCCTCCAGCAAATGCTGAACTTATGTATATAGATTTATTTACAAAACCAAATGCATATAGAGAATTAGGATCTATTGCAAATAAAAATTACGGTGGTGCTTTTTTTGTTAGTAGAGCAAATAAAAATAAATTAAAACTGTTTTATCACGAAGGTGATAGTTATAAAGAGCATGGTATATTTACATTTTTTGAAGAATACGGTGTAGGTTACACAAACGGCGAAGGATTATCCTCTACATCTAATGCTAGGTTTAGATTTAATTCAGATAGTTTTATAGCATATACAATACAAAAGAATTTCTACGTAGGATTAGGATATAATTCTACATTATTTAATAATGAAACAAGTACAACTATGTATGGTACAGGATATTCAGATGTTGAAGCAACATCTTTAGGATTAGAAGTATCTTATTTGTATACATGGAATAATTTTAAAATGACATTTGGTATTAGGCAAAATGAAACAACTGTAGACGGCTTTACAGACTATGGAGATTCCCTAGAATTAACATACGATTCACAGGACTTTTCTAGTACGAATTTAATAACCACAATAGAGTACAATAAGTATTTTAATATAGGCGGAGTAGATGCTTATGTAGGATTTGATATAGAGCATATTGACTATGCTGATGCAGTATCAAGTTATATAGCCTTTACACAAGGTGGAGCCCACACTAGTACTTACGATTCATACTATGATGAAGAGTATAATTTTGCAAGTGTAAATACTGGATTTATTTTAGATAAGGTTAGTATGAACTTAGCAATTACAGACAGTGACGGATATAGATCTGCAACATTGAGCCTTAATCTAAATTTCTAATATCTTTTTAATACGAGGAAGGGCAATATCATTTGCCCATTTCTCTTGTGCCCAGGCACTTAAATGATGTAAGTGATTATGCGTAGGATGGTTTATAGGATCTTCCATTACTTCAAAGTCCCATTGTAGGGCATCTGCAATCCCCCTAGGTTCAAACATATCTTTAGGTATAAAGTCCCAATTCTTATACATTCTTTGAGCTTCGTCATCTGATAATCCCTTATATTCCATCATTGTTTGTTTAAAGCCAAAGGTGTTAGGAGCAAATATAAAGGGTATATGAGCGTCTTGTAGGGCCTTAACAGCACTTTGCATTATATAATACTGTTTATGTGCTTCTAAATCATCGTCATACATATGAATAAAGTACTCTCTAAATACTTCGTATTGTTTTTTAGACATACTTGTACCCAAATTAGGCCACCATTTAACGAGTTCGTCATATGACATATCCATATCTTGTGTGTTGACCATACCTGTAAGACTCTGACTTATAATTACAGGGTCATTATCTGGATACAAAGGGTGTGATAATTTATTTGTCATAAATTCGTCTACATCATAGTCTAAATTACCTAATCCCTTTTTAGGATTATATGATTTGCCCGTATGATTCCAACTAAACCTACATGCTGTAGTCCAATTTACGATTACAAAGTCTGCGTTATCCTTTATTGCTTGATCAACCTGCAGTCTGATACCAAAATTATCACAACCAGAACGGCCATAATTTTTGTAGTCCCAGTCTAAGTCTTTTGATATAAAATATCCAAACTCTGTATCAGGATAATTCGCATCTCTACTGCTCCAACTACAACCACATACTGCTAATTTCATAAGTTTCCTCTTTCCATTCTTTTCATTACATATTTATAAGCAACATCTATACTTTCTTCGTTTACATCTAAGTTAAAGAACGGTATTTTATAATCTGCAAACATCTTATGTATCTCATTATCTATTTTTAATGCATTTTCATAGTCTAAAGATCTTTGGTTTCTTATGTATTCTTGATTATTTCGTTTGCACATAAAGTTTATATTATGATTACCGTTAAAACATTCATGTGCTAGTTTGTCTATGAGGTCAGTATAATGAGGCTCTCCGTATGCTGTTCTGTATATAGAACTTAATAATATAGGAGAATCAGTTACGGCAAAACCAACCTTACCTACCAATCTTTTAATTTTACGATTCTGTTTTGCCATTATATATAATTGATCTTCTAATAGGTCTAATCTATTCTCCCAAACACACATCTTTGCGTATTCGTTTACATGCTCAACACTACAGTCGTTTATTTTCATTTTTGCGAATAACCCAGCCGCCTGTGTTGACTTACCTGAATTGGGACCTCCAAAAAAGTTTACTACTATCATTTATATCCTATTTGCATAAATCTTGTATAACTAGGTGTCTTTAATTGACCAGAATACATTGATTTTCTTAGTGGGTAAAGTGTTTCCATCTCTTTTAAACTTGCTACAGGGTTGATGTGACCCTCAAAATCTGGAGAATCGTTAGATTGCATTACAATTAACTGTTCACTGCCGGCAGATTCAAACCAATCAGTGTTCATGTGTTCACAACTGGTATTAATAATACAATCAGGGGATACCTTTATAAGTTCTCCTCCTGTTTCAAATTCCATATGATTACAATCTAAGATAGTTACATCAGCAACTACACCTTTGAATTTCCAGTTATCAGCAACATGTTTTTGATTAAATTTTTCTGCCATCTCTATACTTGTTGCGTCTATATCTAATCCATATATGCGTTCTATTGGAAGGGAAATTAACAAAGGTTCAACTATACTACCTATCCAACAGCCTAATATAGCAATAGTCATATTATCTGGTAAAGGTTTTATGTTATTTAACTCTTCTAGTAACCAACTTTTACTTGCTAATTGTCCTTTACTAAAAGCATCGCGTGGATAACGTCTATCCATTACTGCTCTTTCAAAGTAACTAGGCGGAATATACAGAAAACTATTATCTATATAATGTTCTACCTCGTTCCAACTATTTAGATTTATTATATTGCTCATTTAACCAACTGTAATCATTTATTTTATCTAACTCTTCCAAGTTATCTTTATTTGCTAATGCAAATTTATTCCCCGCTAGTGCTCCAGTTTCTGCAGACTCGGTAAAGTCTGCATTGCCCCTAGTGTTTAGCCAAGTATCTAACCTTGATTTACTATCCTCGTCATCATTAAGTGTAAGTTTTACACATTCTCTAAAAGCACTCCTCCAAGTACTAAAAGCATCTGTGTTAAACCTTGTTATACAACTTACTTCAGGCATTGATTTAAATCTTTTACTTAACCCTGTTGTAAAATCTAATCCCCAACTTGTAGCATCACGTACTAACTTTGTAGGGAATAATTTAACTCCTCCATAACCGTATTCTAAATTATTTACAGGGTTTTCGCTCCCCCATACATGCACTACGTCTTCATCGTATACATCTGGTATATAATTAAAATTAAAATCTTCTTTTATTTCTGCATCTGCATCTACTACCCAGAACATTTTGCTTTTTGCTCTCTGTGATGCTTGTTTATGTGCTTCGAATATTCCTTTAACATCTCTAATCCATATAAGATTTAAATCTTCATTAATAGATTTTAAATGCTCCTGCAATTTATCAAAATTTTGCTGTGCAAATGTCTCTTT
>Ga0307488_10004459_pt1 | contig 11671 bp, 10 predicted proteins | sample SB02metaG_FD_202248 | JGI IMG/M metagenome (GOLD analysis project Ga0307488, IMG submission 202248) | Sea-ice brine microbial communities from Beaufort Sea near Barrow, Alaska, United States - SB 0.2 | ecosystem: Environmental > Aquatic > Marine > Coastal | place: USA: Alaska | collected...
TAAAACAAGGTCACGAAGTTTATGGTATTGATAACATCAACGATTATTATGATCCTAAACTAAAGTTTGATCGATTAAACGAATTAGGGTTTAACGAAGCTAAATCAAAACTCTTTAAAAATGAAGTCCAAAGTGCTAAATTCAATTCTTTACGATTTTCTAGAATAGATCTAGTTGATGATGAAAGTATTGATAATTTATTTAAGCAAGAACAATTTGAAGTAGTTTGTAATCTAGCAGCTCAAGCGGGAGTAAGATATTCCATAGAAAATCCAAAAGCGTATATAGATAGTAATATCACAGGGTTTTTAAACATTCTTGAAGGATGTCGAAATCATAAAGTAAAACATTTGGTGTATGCAAGTAGTTCTAGTGTATACGGAGAAAATAAAAAAGTACCTTTTGAAACTTCAGATAACGTAGATCATCCAATTAGTTTATATGCTGCTACAAAAAAGAGCAATGAATTAATGGCCCATACCTACGGTCATTTATATGGCTTTAAAACTACAGGATTACGTTTTTTCACAGTCTATGGCCCTTGGGGTAGACCTGATATGGCTTATTATTTATTTGCAGATGCAATTTCAAATGATCAGCCCATTAAAGTTTTTAATAATGGTCAAATGGAGCGTGATTTTACGTACATAGATGATATCGTAAATGGTGTTACTAAAATTATTGAAAAGAATATTGACTCAAGAGAACATTATAAAATATACAATATTGGGAATAATAAAACGGAGAGCTTACAAGACTTTATAACGACTATTGAAGAAGCTATGGGTAAAAAAGCAATTAAAGAAATGTACCCAATGCAACAAGGAGATGTTCCTAAAACATTTGCTGATGTAGATGAATTAATCAAAGATTATGAGTATTCTCCAAGTACAGATATTAAGTCTGGAATTTTTAAATTTATGGAATGGTTTAAAATTTATTAACGTTTATGAAAATTTTTACCAAGGTTTTATTAGTAACTCTTGTAGCTAAAGTCTTAAAATTTAGCTTTGAAATTGGCACTACTTTTATAGTAAGTCCTGACACCTATGGTCTTTTTTCCATTTTGATAAGCTACATTCTTATTTTATCTAAAATTGGAACTTTTGGAATTCCAAATATATTAATAAGAGATTACCCTAAATTTATTAAAATAAAAGATAAATCACTCTTATTACAAAGCTCTTTAATAGTTGTTATATTAGTAGTGGTGATTTTATATTTAATTACTACCGTGTTTAAGGTGAATCTATTTAACGAATACCCTATAATTTTTTTTATATCTCTTACTTCTTCATTATTAATAGTAAGTTCTACATACATAAGGAGTATAGGTAATACAGGAATATGGATATTTTTACAAGATATACTATGGTATTTTATTTATTTCTTGGTAGTTTATTTATTCTACTTAAATGGAATCTTAAATGTCAACATTAATCAATTACTTAATATATATTCTGGATCAATTTTAACAGCGTTCTTATTTGTTTTAGCTTTTTTAAGATTTACACACAAGATTACTTTCAATGTTAAATTATCTTCTAAAAAAATGTATTTAATTATAAGTGAATCTTTTCCAGTTTTATTTACGGGCCTTACATATTTAATCTTGGCAAGAATTGATGTAATTATGTTAAATAATCATATCGAGATTAACGAAGTTGGAGATTACAATAAGGTTGTAAGGATTGCAGTTCAAATATTATTTTTTCATCAAATTATATCATCATATTTTTACCCTAGACTAGCAAAAAAATTTACTAGTTCAGATAGTTATAATAGTATTGCAATGTACAATACAAAATTTCTTTTTTACACCTCACTTTCAACGATTTTTCTTGGGGTAATGTTATATGTTTTAATTGTATTTTTTGATCTTTTTGATTTCCTTAATATTACTTCTAATAAAATTAATTTATATTATGTAGTTTTAGTTTTTATTATAACTCAAATACTTTATTCATCTATTAGTACTTATGGATATATACTTTTATTTTTAAATAAACAAAAGATCCAATATATCAATAATTTAGTAATTCTAATTTTAGGTATAAGTCTAAATTATTTTTTAATTCCTTTATATGGAATGCTTGGTGCTTCTGTGGCCTCTGCCTTTTCAATATTACTAGGAAGTATTTTAGAAGTGATCTTTGTTAAATATTACACAAACAATCTTTATATAAAATTTAGATGATTTTAATAAAAAAAATAAAACAAGATTTTAATAATAATTCATTTAAAAGTTTTGTTACCATTTTGTTTTACAGAATATTGAATTTTCATTATATCAATAAAAATAAAATACTTTTGAATATTACCTTCATGTTTTATTCTATTATTAAGTCTGTTTTATCTCTACAAAGCCAAATATCTTATAAAGCAACGATTGGTAAAAATATAAGACTTCCTCATAAAGCCTTTGGAGTTATAATTTCAGCAAAGGCTTTAATCGGAGATAACGTAACTATATTTCATCTTGTAACAATTGGGATTAATGAAAAAAAATGTAATATATTAGATAAGTTTTGTGTAGAAATTGGCAATAATTGTTATATATCATGTGGTGCAAAAATTATATCTTCAAAATTATACGATGATGTTATTATAGGACCAAATTCAGTTGTTTATAAAGATGTATTTAAAGGTCAAATTGTCTTGAATAAAGTAAAATATTTAAGATGATTTTACTGTTTTTTATTACTATCTTATTATTAATCTATATAGAGTTTAAAAGAACTAAGCTTTTATTAAGTTTCTATAGTTTATTTTTGTTTTATGGCTTTTTATACACTATTGGAATTTTTTTTTCTGATGAGAGATTAAATGAGCAGCATTATTATGCTACATTCTTAATAATTCTAGCAATGTTAAGTTTTGTAGTAGGTTATCACTTTTGTAAGTCATTGGCTCAGTCTAATAATAATAATAGACAAAATATATATATTCATAATTCGATTATATCCAAGAGTTATTTCTTTTTAGTATCACTTTCAGGAATAGCACTTTTCTTATTTTGTTACGTAGTAGTTGCAAAAATTGGATTTATTGAATATTTCTTTACCTCGAGAGCTGGAAGAAGTATATTGGTTAAACCTTACTCAGTATATATGATATTTGTAGATTTATTTAATATTATATCTGTCATATCTTTATTTCAATACCTTCAAACTAAAAAAAAAAAATTTAAAAAAATATTCATTTTAATTTCTTCTATAGCGATCCTCCACGCAATTTTTACAATATCAAGGAATAATTTAGTTTTAATTTTATTGCCTTTAATTTACACATATCATTATTTCGGATACATCAAACCTAAAATTATTGCTAGTACTTTTTTTATAGGATTATTAGTTGCAATTTTTTGGAAGAAAGTTTTATTCGCTTTGATTTTTTCTAACTTCAATTCAATAGATCTTACGATAGATATGCCAAATGAATTCTATGCTTGGCATCCCATTGCGCAGGATCTCTTAAAATTAGATTTAAATTTATACGGTTCTTCATATTATGACGCTATTGCTAGCCTGATATATCCTTTTTATGATGCGGATAATTTGTCAATTTGGTATGTTAAGAACTTTGAATTTGATGTATTTGCTAAAGGTGGAGGAAGAGGTTTTTCAAATGTATTAGAAGCTTATCTTAATTTTGGGATTTTAGGTGTATTTTTTGTATTTCTTATTTTGGGTTTTATTGCTTATTTATTTCAGCTGAAAGCAAAAAAATCTATTTATATGTTCTTTCCTTATGTTTTTAGTTTATCATTTATACATAGGATTTTTAGATCAGATTTTTTATCTCTAACGAAGACATGGTGGTGGATGTATTTCATTTCCTTTATTATTATTTTAATTTTTTTTAAACCAATTAGTAAAAATGAATATTATCAACCTCGTAAATAGTGAAAGTATTACATCTGTTCCAGCTAGATGGACCGATTATTTATATAAAAATAGATTAGAATTCCACACCTCTTTAGTTGAATTAAAACATATAAAGAAAATTTGTGTATTTAAAAAAAATAAAACAATTATACATGGACATCATGTAAAATCAATGACTGTTTTCTTGTTTTTTAATTTTTTTTACAAACACAAAAATATTTATACTGTTCATGGATCATATCGCTATTTATCAAAAGTAAATAGGATTCTTTTTAACTTTGTTATATCTAATACTGATCATGTTGTTTTTGTAAATGCAATTTTATATGATCAATTACCGACAAAATTGAAAAGGAAAATCTCCAAAAAACATCAAATTATTTTCAATGGAGTTGAAAGTGACTATAAATTCGAAAAAATTGATGTGTTTAAAAAGTTTAATTTTTCTAATGATTTAATTTATTTATTTCACCCAGCAAGATTTGTTGAGGAAAAAAATCATTTAAATGTACTTGAAGGCTTTAGTCTAGCAAATAAAAAAAATAACAAGCTAAGACTTATTCTTGCAGGCGAGGGGAAACTAAGATTAAAAATTGAAGCTAAAATAAAGGATTTAAATTTAGTAGATAAAGTAAGTTTAATTGGTTTAATAACTAAGGATGAGGTTTATAATTTTTATCAAAATGCGGATGTTTTTATAATGCCATCAGTTTCTGAAGGCCTAAACGTATCTTTCTTAGAAGCGTTATCAATGAATTGTAAAATTGTTGTTAGTAACATTAACCAGTTCACGCAGCCCGTAGTTTCTTCAAAATATTCATTTAAAGAATTAAATATTACATTAACTGACCCAGATGATAAGCACTCAATTTCAGAGTCATTGTTAAATTCGGTTTCTACACATAAATTGAATTTAAAGGATAACCCATTCAGTATAGATAACATGATTAATTCTTATTTAAATTTGTACCAAAAACTATTATGATAATAGAATTTACAGGGATACCTGGAGTTGGGAAATCAACTATCATAAATGAAATTATAAAATCAGGAATTGATAAAACAATTGTAATTGATGTTGAGAAATATATAAAGGCTAATTTTTATTTTAATCTTCCTGGATTAATTGGATTTGACATTATTCTTATAGTTAATTTTTTTAAACTAAAAAAAAATGATTGTAGGTTATTGCTAAAATCTTTTGTTATTTTATTTTTTAACAAGAATATTTCTATGCACTCTATAAATATTTTTAGAAATATTTACAAAAAATTAGTTATTCACCGTGTTATCCAAAATAAAAATAAAATTTTTATTTTGGATGAAGGCTTAAGTCACATTCCAATGTCTTTATTTATAAATGTTAACAGAGATATAGTAAATACTACTGTAATAGATTTTTTAAAATATATACCTAGAGCAGATAGATTAATATTAATTGATGCAGATGATTCTATTCTTCTTAAAAGAGTATTAATAAGAGGTGAAAAAGGCCACAGGAGAATAGATTTTTCTAATAGAAATAATGTGGTTTCATTTGTTAATAAATCTCGAGATGTAATAGAAATTTTAAAAAAAGAGTTAAAGCCACATATATATTACAATAATTCTAATGTCCCTAATTTTAAAGAAATAATTCAAATTTTAAATATTAAAGATGTATAAACTTTCAAAAAAATTAATAAGTGACCTAAATAAGAATAAAGTAGTTTATTGCCACTGGAAAAGCAATCTACTTTTAGATGAAGCTCTAAACGGTCATGATGATTTAGATTTACTTGTTAAAAAAAGGGATTTACTTACTTTTGAATCAACAATTAATAATTTAGGTTTTAAAAGAGCATCAAACAAAAACCTTGAAATACAGTCGGTTCATCACTTCTACGGATTTGATAAAAATTCTGGAGAAATATTACATCTTCATGTCTATTATGAAATTAAAACAGGTCCAAGTTGGACTAAATCATTAAGATTTGATTTTGAGGATTTTGTTTTAGAAAATTTAATAGAGCATGAAAGTAGGATGCCAATTCCTGAAAAACATGTAGAAATAGTTGTTTTTTGTATTAGAATCATGATGAAATATACTAAAATTAATGAGTTTATTTTAGTTGATAGAGAATCTGAAAGAACCGTAAAAGAGATTGATTATCTTTTAAATGGTGTAGATAATAATAAGTTATCCATGTTTTTACTAGAATATTTTCCTGAAATAACCCTCACCTCCCTATATAAATATATAAGTGTTATCAGAGATGGAGGAATGTTTACTAAGTTAGCATATGCAAGAAAACTTAAAAATAATGTTAATAAATACATATACCAAGGACCAACTGCTAATTTTTTGAATAATACTAATCAATTAATCTACAGAGTTGCCAACAAGTTGTTTTTTAAGCAAAAGAAAAAATTATTTTCAGGGGGTAGTGTTATAGTTGTTGCAGGATTAGATGCAACCGGTAAAACTACAGTGACTGCTGAGTTAAGAAAATGGTTAGGTAAAAATTTCTCTACATCTTTAGTGCATTTTGGTAAACCAAAATCTACTTTTTTTACATTTGGGATTAATTTTTTAATTAAAATTTTAAGAAAAAAAACATTAATTGATAGCGAGCTTAGATCTAGTATAAAGACAAATAAAAAACAAAAATCCATGGTTTTTATTCTAAGACAACTTGTTTTAGCTTTTGATAGGTATGTTTTAGCAAAAAATATTTGGAAAAAATCTTCACAAGGAAATATCATGTTGTGTGATAGGTATAAATCTGAAGATTTTGGAGTCATGGATAGTAAGAGACTTATTTCAGATGATCACTTTGGAGTAAAAAAGACCCTTTCATTAAAGGAAAATAAGTTATACAATTTTATGCCAGTGCCTGATATTATTTTTTATTTAACCGTTCCTGTGGATGTTGCAGTGCAAAGAAATGAAGATAGACATAAAAAAGGTAAAGAATCAGAAGAGTTTTTAAGAAAAAGACATTTAGAAAATCAGAATCTTAATTACAAATCAAAAAATCTATACAGAATAGATACTAATAGAGAATATAAAGAAGTAATATCAGAAATTAAAATTCTAATTTGGGAAAATATATAGACCACATGTTAAATATAGTTTTTTTAGGGGGAGAAGATGTTAGTGCTAGAATTGATATCTCAAAAATTTTAATCAATTTAGGTTGCAGTATTAATATTATTGGTTCAGAAAGTAAAGAAGTTTTTGATAATAATAATATTAGTTACACTAAATTTAATTTAAATAGAGAGTTTAGTATAATTGATGATGTTAAATCGATAATCGCAATTAGAAAAATATTAAAGAAGTACTCGAAAGAAATAATTGTACATGCCTTTGATACAAAACTCACAGTGTTTTTACCTATTGCAGCATACGGTTTGAAAAATGTAAAGGTTGTAAGAACTATAAATGGTATGGGAAGATTGTTTAGTGAAAAATCTTTCAAATACAAAGTTATGATTTTTATTTATAGGTTTATTCAACGTCTAGTGAAGATTAATGTTGATTTTACTATATTTCAAAATACAGACAATTATAATTATTTTGTTAATTCTCAATTAACAACTAAAACTAAATCAATTGTTATAAAAAGCAGTGGGATAAACCTTAAAGAATATTTCACTAAAGTAGATGATTCAACTAAGTCTAATTTGTTAAATAATCATCTTGACTACGAAAACTCAACTACTTTTATTTTAGTAAGTAGATTAATTAAACAAAAAGGAATTTTAAATTACCTTGAGGCGGCTAAACTTTGTCATTTGTCAGGTCTAAGATATAATTTTTTATTAATAGGTCAAATAGATTCCAACAAAGACGGAGTGTCTATTGAAGAAATTAATAAGTATAAAAAATATGTTAATTATTTAGGTAGAAAAAATAATATAAAAGAATTTTTATCTATAGCAGATGTTTTTGTATTACCATCCTATTACAGCGAGGGCGTACCAAGGGTTTTGCTCGAAGCTTCCGCAATGTCTTTAGCTATTCTAACAACTCAAATGCCAGGATGTAATGATGTTTTAGTAAACGGTGTAAATGGATTAATGATAAACATTAATGATTCAGTTGATTTATTTGAGAAAATGAAGGTCATAGCTGATAATCAAGAAATTTTAAAAAAAATGAAAATAAACTCAAAAAAACATGTTGAAAATTTTGGTTTAGAGAAAGTTACAACTGAGTGTTTTGAAATATATAAACAAATAAGTAAATTATGAAAATACCATTTTGTCTCCCATTAATAGATACAGATGTGAATAAAGAAGTTTTGTCTTGTTTAAATGAAACAGGCTGGCTTACAACGGGTCCTAAAGTTAAATTATTAGAAGATCAAATAACTGAATTATGCCAAACGAGTTCAACGATATGTGTGAATTCATGGACTTCAGGAATGTTGCTTTTAATAAGATGGTTAGACTTAGACGAAGATGATGAGATTATAGTGCCCACTTATACTTATGCAGCTTCAGCATTTTCGGTAATTAACTCTCGTGTCAAATGCGTTTTTGTTGATGTTAATAGTGATTTCACAATCAATATTGATGAAGTTGAAAAAGCCATCACTAAAAATACAAAAGCAATTATGCCAGTAGATTTAGGTGGTCTTCCTGTTGATTATATTGCACTTAATAGCCTTCTAGGTAAAGAGTCTGTTTTAGCTAAATTTAATCCTAAAACAGATTTTCAAAGAAAAATAGGTAGGCCTATCGTCATTTCAGATGCTGCACATTCCATAGGATCTTTAATTAATGGAGTTCCAACTCCATTATTTTCAGATTTCAGTGTGTTTTCTTTTCATTCAGTCAAGAATATTACAACAGGTGAAGGTGGTGCGATTACCTTTAAAATCCTCGATGAGGAAGAAGATGGCTTAATACTTAAAGAATTAAGATTATTATCCTTAAATGGTCAAAATAAAACGGCCTTTGAAAAAAATTCTATAGGCGGCTGGAAATATGATATTACAACCAATGGGTTGAAAGTAAATATGCCAGATATCAATGCTGCTATTGGATTGGCTCAAATCAAAAAATATAAAAGTATTTTATTACCGGAAAGAGAGCAAATATTTTTAAAATACAATTCAGTTTTATCTCAATATTCATGGGCAATATTACCGACGTTTTCTGTTGACAACAGAAAATCATCCTGTCATTTATATCAATTAAGGATTGAAGGTTTTGAAGAACAGCAAAGAGATGAATTGATAAGTAGATTAGCTTCTTTAGATATAGGTGTTAATGTTCATTATATTCCACTTCCAATGCTATCGTATTTTAAAAGTATTGGATTAGATATAAAAGATTTCCCATCATCTTACAACCTTTATAAGAATGAGATTTCTTTGCCAATATATAATGATCTCTCCCTTGAAAGTGTTGAGCATGTCTGTTTAAACTTAATTAAAATTGTTAATGAAATAATATGAATATAAGTAAATTGTTATCCACTAGAGTTAGAAATATTAAAGAGAACCCTTTTATTCACGATTTAATAACGCAAAGTGAATTTTTAAATTCAAAAATTAATAACAAAAAGATATTAATAATTGGTGGAGCTGGTACAATAGGCTCTAGCTATATTCAACAAATTTTAAAATACAAACCTTCAAAAATTATCGTAGTAGATATTAATGAAAATGGTTTAACTGAATTAACTAGAGATCTTCGAAGTTCTAACTTATTGGATTATAACCCTGCATACATAACCTATCCGGTGAATTTATTAAGTGACACCTTTGATAAAATATTTAATTCAGATACTTGGGATGTTGTTTCAAATTTCTCAGCCCATAAACATGTACGTTCAGAAAAAGATAAAATTTCTGTTGAAGCTCTTATTAAAAACAATGTTTTTGGAGCTATCAAACTTTTAAACCTCTGTGAAGGAAATCCACCAAAATATTTTTTTAGTGTTTCTACTGATAAAGCTGCGAATCCAGTAAACATAATGGGGGCCTCAAAAAGCTTAATGGAAAAATTGATTCTTTCCAAAAAAAATAATTTTAGAGTATCAACAGCTAGATTTGCCAATGTTGCTTTTTCGAATGGAAGTTTATTAGACGGATTCATTTATAGACTAAATAAAAAACAACCACTTTCGTGTCCATCTGATATTAAACGTTTTTTTGTGACTCCAAAACAATCGGGTCAAATTTGTTTATTGGCTACATTTTTAGGTGACTCAGGAAATATTTTCTTCCCTAAGTTAGATTTTCATAAAGATCAAATCTATTTTAAGGACATCGCTTTAGATTACTTAAAAGAAGAAGGGTTCGAGCCAATATATATGAATTCAGAAAAAGAAGCGAAAGAGTATGATATTGAAAATAATTCTGGACAGTATCCTATTTATTTTTTCAAAACAGATACCTCTGGAGAAAAAACATATGAGGAATTCTATACGGAAGAGGAAGATTATAATATAAAAAAGTATGATTCACTAGGATTTATTAACACTCCAGAAGTTAAAATATCATTTAAACAAGTAGAGGCTGATTTTGAAGCTGTTTTTAGTGATCTAGATTCAGTAAAATCAGACATCGTAAAAGTTATTAATAAATATGTTCCAGATTTTATGCACATAGAAACTGGTAAACATTTAGATCAAAAAATGTAAGTTATGCCAAGAATTATAGATATATCATTATCAACTTTAGCTCTTTTAGTCTTATTGCCGTTCTTTATTCCAATAGTTGTTATACTCCTTTTAACAGGTGAGCATAAGGTGTTTTATTTGCAAACTAGAGTAGGTTATAAGAATAAGGATTTTAAAATAATAAAATTTGCAACTATGCTCTCAAATAGTGCAAATATGGGGTCTGGGAGCTTAACCCTGAAAAATGATCCAAGAGTTTTACCTTTTGGTTCTTTTTTGAGAAAGACAAAAATAAATGAATTACCTCAAATACTAAATATTATAATTGGTGATCTGTCTATAGTTGGTCCGAGACCACAGATGCAAGTTGACTTTGAAAAGTATTCAGATGATGTTCAGGGAAAAATATATAATGTTAGACCTGGTTTGACAGGTATTGGTTCTATTATTTTTAGAGATGAAGAGTCCTTAATCTCAGTTGCATCTGAAAATGAAAATCCACATGATTTTTATAAAAGAGTAATAGCACCCTATAAAGGAGAATTAGAGATATGGTATCATTCACATCGCTCTGTATTCTTAGATTCTCAATTAATCTTTATGACGGCTTGGGCTATAGTTGCACCAGAAACAAGACTTTATGAAAAGTGGTTTAAAGATTTGCCTAAACGAAAATTTTGATTATAAGTAATTATTTTATAAATATTGAAAATAAAATCAGTTGGTTTTACAATAATATCTAAAGATTTTGAAAGACCTTGGGGAGGATTTTTGGTAATTGAAGAAGCTTAAGCACAGGAGTTCTCAAATAAATTCTTTGAAGGATTAGATGTGAATATACTAAAAATTGGGGGAAAATTAAGTCCTAAAATATCACTAACGGCATTTTCATTAGAACAAATGGAGGGGATCAAAATAATAACACAATTCCAGAGAGACCAATATGTGATCAAATGGGAATCTCTTTGATTGACGGGTTGGGTGATAAAATACAGTCTAGCAGTTGGTTGCTAAATAACTAAACTTTTTTTCTTTACTTTTGGTTTAGAATCTAATTTCAATACACATGCCATTCGATCAAAAAACCCCAAAGAAAGCAGGAAAAAAATCTAAAAGAGGTCCTGCAAAAAAAGAAGGGCCTTCCATCATTGAAAAGATAGAACTG
>Ga0307488_10004461_pt1 | contig 11668 bp, 13 predicted proteins | sample SB02metaG_FD_202248 | JGI IMG/M metagenome (GOLD analysis project Ga0307488, IMG submission 202248) | Sea-ice brine microbial communities from Beaufort Sea near Barrow, Alaska, United States - SB 0.2 | ecosystem: Environmental > Aquatic > Marine > Coastal | place: USA: Alaska | collected...
GGATTTGGGAAACGCGCAACGCGTACCTTGTTCACCGGGGTTCCCATGACCCGCAGAAAGTCCCACACTTCTTGAGAAGACGCGTTCGTCAGCGGGTTGAACTTCACTAACGAACCAGCCCCGCCCTCTTTTCCTTCGAAAACGGGATCGACCTGAATCGCAGGCACCGCCGCGCGCGTGCCGGGCGATTGGTCCTTGCGCTGCCCGGTGACCCAGGCTTTTAGGGTGCGTAGTTTCTTTCGCAGCGGCTTCACCTTGCGCACGCCGCAGCACTCCTTGTGCCCGTCCTGCAGGAAGGAAAACATGCCTTTTTCGTTCACGAGATCTGTGACCTGCTGTTCGTCCGGAAACGTGAATTCGATCTTGATCCCGAAATGCTTTTGAGTTTTGCGAACGAAAAGTGTCAGTGTTGTATATCGCGATGTATGGACAACAGTCACCAGCTGAGAGATAAAACAGGGAGGCGGGATTTGGTAAGTGCATCACGTACCTTCTCCACGTCGTCGAACAGCTGGTACGTCTCCGGGTTCAGCCTGCCCGTGTCCAGGGAAAACACCCGGAACGGCTTGCCCGTCAGGGCGGCGTACTGAATCAGCGCAACGTCCTCGGCGCCGCTGAACGCAATCGCGAGGTCCTCGCCGTACATATCCAGCGCCTGGTCCAGGATCTGCACCACGGTTTGCTGCTGCATCGTGGCATCCAGGGCTGAGGAAGAACCGAAAGGGTCAGCCGTCTGTATGGGCAATCAGGGAGGCGGAGATGTGTGGGAAACACGTACCCTCGAAATCGATCCCCGCGTTTTTACCGGCAGTGGCTCGGGTGGACACGCCTCGGCTCTGGGCTCGCTTGGGGGCAGCGCCGCGGGACGTCACGAGTGACGCGACGCAGGAGACAGGGCTCAACACGGACATCGACATGGAGGCTGGAAAACGGAAGAAGGGCCACCGGGGTCGCGGGCGCGAGTGAGGAGACTGCCGAGGTTTATCCGCTTCGTGTTTTCGCGCGAGGGCAAAAAGAGCGATGAGTGTCGGGATTTTAGATTTTTCTGATGTCTGTGTGAAAACTGAAAAACGCCGCCGTCTCGCGACTCCCCGTGGTACTCACGCACGTACTTCATCCCTTGCCTCCACGCGTCCTACTCCCCGTCAGAATCGCGTGCCGCGGCTAAGCATTTCGTCGCCGTGTGCAATTCCCGGGACTCGGTCGGCAAGATCGCCATGGGAATGTTCCCTTCGTCGTCCGCCGTTTCTTCTTCGTCGGAATCGCGCGGGACTCCCGTTTCCCCCGCGGTCGCGCGGAACTCGAGACCTCGCAAAAAAAGAAACTCATCCGCCGCCGCCGCCGCGTCGGACACGAGTTCGTCGGATGACCCGGCGAGACGCTGGACAATCGCATCGCATCGCGTAGCATCCGCCGCGTGTCGCTCAGCATCCACCGCGTGTTGCTCAGCATTCTCCGCGCGTAGCTCAGCATTCCCCGCATCGCGTACCCCTTCGTCGTCGTCATCCGCGTCTTCTTCTTCGGAATCGGTGTCCACTTCGGAATCGGTGCCCATGACGGACTCGGTATCTGCGCCGTCCCGCGCCGACCTTTCAAGCGCGAGTTGCATTCCTTGTTCTTCGCCGACGCTAAGGTCGCTGAACAAAGTGACGTCGTACCTGTGAGTGTAAAGGAAAAGCGTCAGTCTTGAGTCTTGAGTATAGGTTCGTAACAGTTACCAGTACTGTGTCAATTTTCCACAGTCCTGGTAAACGTTACTAGTAGGAAGTGCTTCCTTTGAATGAAACTAGTGTAGTCATAGAGGGGCTGTAAACATTGTGCCTGGATTTGGGAAAGCTCCAAGGCCGTACCTGTGCCTCAACCGAACGTGCGCGGCGAGATCGTTTGAGACGTACTCCGGGTTGCCCCAAGGCATGGCGACGCAAATCGGGCAAACGCCCGGTCGTCGTCTTTGGAGTTTTGCCAGAAAAGTGTCAGTAATGTATGGGCAAATAGTCGGAGGGACTTGGGAAATACAATCACGTACCCGCCGTTCGAATTGTGCGCCTCGAGGTGTCGCACCAGCCCGGCCGCGTCTAAGTGACACCCCTGATTGAAATAAAAGAAATGTCAGTCCCGTATGGGCAATCAGTCGGCGGAATGTGTTGGGTGGGAAAGGCCCTTACCGGGTGGTCCTCATTGCCGGTCACGACCGTGCCGTCCTCGACGCACAGGGGACACGTGAACGTGCTTCTGTTTCGGTACGTCACGTTGTTGGTTTGCGTAGCCGCGGCGTCGGCGGCGGTTTCCTGAACAGCGGACCCGGACAACGTTTGGTTTCCCCGCAACGCCCGTACCCGGCGTCGCCACTGCGTGTCCGTCGTTTCCGTCTCCATCGCCACCGCGTTCGCGTTCGCGGAACACCGCCTGCGGTGTCGTTTCAGTGCCCCGAGGGAAACCCGTTCGCCGCACGCCTCGCAGTCGGTGGCGTGGAGTTCCAGCTGCGTGACCAGTTCGTCGGCGGGGACGAGGGAGGAAAACGGGGACCGCGTGCGACACAGGGGGCACGCGATCGTGATCGATGCCGGTGGTGGTTCGGTTCCGAGAAGTGAGGTTCCCCCTGACACCGACGACAACTGCACCGCAGGCGCACCGGAGGGGCCTGCGGTGTCCATCACCGTCTCCGCCTCCGCTACGGCCAACGAACAACAACACTCGCGGCAAAACCCGTGGTTCCGGCCGCAGCCGTGAAAAACCGGGTCCTCGAAAGCCTCGAAGCATATGCAGCAGGTCAGGTGTTCGGGAACCGTGGGGACGACCGTGACCGGGGTCGCTGCCATGGACCGCGTCCGCATGCGGAACGGGTTCCAAAGGCGCATGGCGGTGGCGCGTTGAGGTGTGCGCCGTGAAGAGGCGCGCTCGTCAAAACAACGACTTCTTCTGTTGGACCATCCCAGAAAAAGAGAAAATGGCGAAATCCAGTCAAAAGACACCTCCAGGGTTTCCTCTCTTCAGAGTCGACGCGCACAGGTGGTGACGCGACTACGCGGGTTCGATCCAGGGTCGACCGGGACGTTTGGTGTGCGTGTTGCTCGTGGGGTGATCGGAGTTGGGTGATCGGAGTTACACGCACACGCGCGTCATGTTGTCGCGTCTTTCCAAACGCGTAGTGTCGTTGGCATTCGCCCAAAGCAAGGGGGCGGCCGAGACGATCGTCGGGGGATCGAGGATCTCTCCGATACAGCGTTCCGCGAGAACCGCATGCGCGCAGACGGTCGGCACCAGACCTGTGTCACCCACGCAATGGAACGCGGTGACACGAGGATGGCCGGTTTCATCTTCATCGAAACAGGGGTTCCACACCTCGTCGTCGTCTCAAATGGCGTCCCGCGATGCGAAATCCATGAAACTGCACAAACCGGGGGATAAGCTCGTTCCCGCGCCGCGCGGGATCGAACCGCCCATCCCCGCGTGGGAGGCGGGGTTAGCCAACGACCCTAATTTCGGCAAAGGTGGCGGGGGGATGTCCCCGTTCACGCCCACGAAGGATCTGCGGAAACGCAAAACGCTTCAGAAGCGCGCGAGCTTTCTCATGCAGACGCTGGAGCACGAAAAGATGACACAAATCTCGGCTGATTCTTGTGTAACGCCGTTCCGGCCGGGCGACGTGATCCGCGTGAAAGTCGCGGTGTTGGAAAACCGGGGCAGGGCGAACAACTTCACTGGGATATGTATCGCGCGAAGGAACCGGGGGATGGGAAGCAGCTTCACGTTGAGATCTGTCGTCGCCAACGTCCCGGTGGAGCGAACGTTTCCCCTGTACGCGCCCACGATTAAGGAGTTTGAGATTCTGGAACGCCGGAAAGTGCGGCGAGGGAAACTTTACTACCTGCGGGATAAACCGCTGCGGTACAGCAGAGTCTAGGGGAATGGGGATGGCGGGTAGTAGTAGAGTTACTAGTACTGCGGGTAGTGCTAGAGTACTAGACGCGCTTTCTTAACAAGCGTATTTTTAATGCCTTAATACCTTCCATTAAGTTCGTCCCTGGCGGCAGTGTAGATAGGGGTTTTGTATCCAAGGGATTTTTATTTTTCTTTTAAAAAATGGGCAAACAACGTACACTAGCAGCCCGCGGCGGCTACATACAAAAAAATCAAACGCGCGTCGCTCCAAAAACCAAACGCTACTCACAACTCGATACGGCATATAAAAAAAACGGCTATGCTTCACGACCTCGGATGAATCACGACGGAATCGCGTTGGTTACCTGGCCGTGCACGCCGATGGCACTGGGGTCCCACTGCGCCGAGCTCGCCCACAGGTTATCGAAAGACGGGTTCGAAGGGAGGTGTTGGGACGAGCCTCGACGGTCGCGATGCGTTCGCGGCGCGACACCGAACCCGTCGCCGCGGTGCCCAGCAGCACCCATCCCACCTCCCATGTTTGTGTCAGGTTGTGCGTATTGCCCTCCCGCCCCGGTTCGGTTCGCCGCCGCCGCGGCCACTGCGTGCGCCGCGGCCTGCGCCGCCGCCGCGACGACGGCGGGGTCGGTACCCACGGGAAGGGAAAACATCGCGGCTTGCGGGTGGTATCCTTGGGCATGATTACCTTGCGGGTGGTTACCTTGGGCATGATTACCTTGCGCGTTGCCATGATAAAAATCACCGCCCATCCCGCCGCTCATACCGCTCATGCCACCGAATCCGTGCGAAAACCCGGAAGCCGCGGCCATTTGCGCGAGCTGCTGTTGCAGCAAACGAAGTTGATTCGAGTTCATGGTGTTTCCGTCGCCAAATCCCGAAAGATTCCCGGGGAAAAAGCCAGGCGCGCTCGCCGACCCCACCGCGCCAAGGTTGTACGACTCCTTGTTCCCAGACTGGCTACGCACCGAGCCGTTGAAGCTTCCGTGTCGTTTCCCGACCCCGAAACCAGGACCTCCTCCGTTAAACCCTGCACTCGCGGTTTTCGGCGGCGGCTGGTACGAAAACTCCACGTCCCGCACCTTCTGCGTTCGCCGTACGAACTCGCCTTTTTTTTTATCCTCACAAAGCTCGTTGTACCGAGCCACGGCTTCGCGGATGATGGACGCCGCGTCCGACACGCTTTCCGCGGTGCCCTTGATGCGGAACACCCTTGTGGGGTTAGCGACTTTCCCAGAAAAGTGCCCGTGGTTTTCGTGCCACCGCGTTCGCACATCACGACCGCCCGGGGCCTCCGTCCAGCTCTGAATAGTGGTGTTTGTTTTCATGGAAAGCTCGCGAACGCTCGCGCCGCTCGCGCCGATCACGAACCCGGCCGCTAATAGCGTGACCCTTACACGTGCCCCCTGACACCCTTCGTCATCGCAAGCCAGCCACTCCGCGTCAACCACGCGTTGGGTTTCGTCCGGATCAACGCCCTCGCCCGCTTTGCGTGGGCCGGACGGGCCGTGCGCGCCTGGCCCGATAAAAAAGAAAGTGTCAGTCTTGTATATCGCGATGTATGGACAAACAGTCAGAGGGAATAGTCCCTTCTGGTACGAGTATGGGCAATCGCAGAGGCGGTGTGTGGTGGGTGGGAAATACTTACCGGGCGGGGCAAGTTGGAGAGTGTCAAGACACGAACCGCGGTCGTCGCTCGCCGGCGGTTCAACGCGCCGGTTGTCGCGCCGCCCGCCGTGTTTGCCCCCGGGACCGCTTTTGTGATGCCCCCCGTGCCTCTCCGCGGAGTCGTTGTCAGATGAACCGGATGCACTGCGGTCGTCGGGAAAAAGCGGCTGAGTGGGTTTCTGTGGAGGGAGGGAGGGTTGTCAGTTGCTGTCACGGCGATGCACTTTTTCACGAAAAAAGAGACACCGAAAAGCCAAAAAAAAGGCGCAACGGCACTCGGCACCCTCCAGCACGCATTCGTTTCATTGGGCACCCTTTTCCGGAAGCGCGCTTTTGCGTCGGCACCCGGTGCGGGCGCCTTGCGCGCGCGGTCGGGGTGGTGCGCCGTCCTTTGCGCGGCAAGTACGCGATTGCGGTGCGACGCGTGTTCAAATGCGGTGGAAGACCGGCGTGAAGGACCTGTGTTGCCAAAGTCAGACCCCCGCGGCGTCCGTCGGAGGTGCCGATGTGTCGAATCGTGTCGAATGTTTGGCACCTTTGGCACTGCAGGTGGTGACGATACGAATTCGCGAACGACGCGACCGAGCGACGCAGGTCGGTGGCGCGTTACCCATGTCGTGATTCGCGTTTTGAAGGTGACACACGTTTCACAAGCGGACGGTTGGACGACGGCGGGGTTTCGGGCGAGTGAAATGTAACACTCGACGCGCGCGTACCTTCGGCACCTGGGACGGAACCGCGAATGGCGCGTCGGCTCGCGACGGTGCGTTGCCCACGGGTCCAGCGGACGGTCCCGCGTTCCCCGCCCGCGTGTCCACCAGGAATCGCTCCGGGAGCCACGCCCCGGGGAACTCCCCGAACCCGTTCGCGGCGTGGGAAAACATCGGACCGCGCGTTCCCGCGCGGACGCCGAAAATGCGCGACGGGAGGTGCGCGCGGAGCTGTGAAGGAAGTGGATGGTGACTAAAAGGTGAAGTGGGAAGAAAACGAGAGCCCATTTTCTGCCAGGCCTCAGCCGTTTCGGGAATCGGGATGAATCTTGCTTGCTGCTGTTTTTGGAGCAGGGCACTTTTGGCCGCGCCATCAGCAATGGCGCGCGGTGGCGTCAGCGATGGCGCGGGCAACCGGTTGCGTGCCCGCACTCCAAACAAACCGCCCACGGAAAGCACCGCGGCGCGTGTTTCCACGCCCGCCACGAACCTCACCCGGATCTGCGCCTCCCCAAACGGCGAGCCTCGTGCGCCGCGCGTGCCCGAAACGGCCTCGGGGTCCGTTTCGGGCGGCGAACAAAACGTTATTTCTGGTGTTGCCAAAAACACCTGTGACTTGTTTTTGGCCACGAATGACGAAACACCAATAGCCGTGCCCAAAACAAACAGCACTCGCAAGACACTACACACAGACGTGGCTTGTAGCACGCAGGTCACGGAGTGGCGACGTGACAAGTCCATCGCAGCCTGGCTAAGGGAACGCGAGGTAAAAGAACAGAACCGGAGGTTAATCACAATCCGCGCGGCGCGGAAAGATCTGGACTGGATCGTGCGCCGGAGGAAGCAACAGATTCAAAAGTACGTCGTGTTGGGGGTTCTTCAAATCCGTCACCGCTCGGAGTGCTGAGGCCCGGTTACGAGTGACTGTTCCGCTGGATTATTCTCGATTATTCGAGAATATTCATACCAATCCCTCATACCAATCCCGGATACACACACGGCCCGAAGCGCTGACACTTTTCAATCACAAAAACAGCTGCCGCAGGGAAGTTAAAAACGACAAAGCCGAAAAAGCACAAGAGATGAAACTGAAACGAGAGGAGATGGAGAAACTCGCGGTGGCGCCTGGCAGTGGGGGGGCTGGGTCATCAGGGGAACCTGGGGTGGGACGGGACTCGACCGGTGTTGTTTCGAAAACGGATACCAGTGGTGCTACAAATGATACCGGTGGAACCGCAAATGACGGCGCGACAAATCCCAAAACCAGCCCGTTACGCTCCGCGCTCTTCAACGCGTCGTCTCGCGACACGTCGTCAATTGACGCCTGTGTTACCACAAAAGCGTCGTCTACAACACAAACGCGAAAAACCAGAGTCGCGTCTACTCGCCGAGGCAGTGTTTTCAGTGTTCAGTACCCGGCCGCGCGACGCGGGTCGACGAAATACTGTTTGGATGCAGAGGACAAAGCGGTTAACAACTTCCAAAGCCGAGCCAAGACGCAAACCGCCTCGGGTCGAACGAAACCAGACGTAGTGGAAACCAAGTCGGTTTGGGTCGGGCCGGGGCACTTCGTGCAGATGAATGTGGAGCGGCCGCCGGCGCGTATGGAAGCGTCAAGAGCCGGCGTTCGCGGAAAACGACGGTCGAGTTCGTTCGGTGTCGCGCGAGTAAGGCACGGCAAAAGCAAAAGCGTTTCCAGACGGAGGTCAAGTACCAACACTTGTGTTGTCCCTTGAAACCAAACTCGACATGTGGCAAAGGCGGTCCCGGATCGCCGCCGCACGTAACGTCGGCTCGACGTTTGTGTTGAAAAAAGAAAAAAAAGTAAGGTTGCGTGAGCGCGCGGAACAGTCCTCGTCCGGTGTAAATAGTCTACCCGTGTGAACAAATCGTGCCTAACGCCGCTGCCATCACGTAAACCAGAAGGCCTTTTGCATTACTTTGGGTAACACTCCGAACTTTTCCAGGGTAGTGGTGTACGCCCTTTTTGTGACGTTGTCGTACTTTGCGTCGCGCACTTTTTGCAAAAGCGCGCCGTACATCTCCGCCGCCGCCAACACGGGCAACCGCGCCGCCGGCGCTAACATCTTGGTTCCACTCGCCGCGCGGTCGAAGTGAAACTCCGCGAGCTGAATCATTTCCTCCACGAGATTCTTGTATCCCTGCGAGTTCACCAGCGATGACTGCGATTGCGTTGAATCAGCGCCAGCTGCGATTGAACTCGATTGATGCGCGCCTTTGAGTATATCCTGCCTTGTCACCCCGTGTTTCCGCATCAAGTCGTTTGGAAGGTACACCCGGCCCCGCGTGCGCGCGTCCTCCCCGACGTCACGCACGATGTTGCAAAGCTGAAGCGCGATGCCGAGGTCTACTCCTGGTCCCGTGGCGTCTGTTATTGTGTACCCCTCCGCGATGCCAAGAACGGGAAGGGTCATCAGCCCGACGGTGCCGGCGACGCGGTAGCAGTACAAACGCAGGGACGGCCAATCGGGAAAAGTCACTTGGTCGTCCAAGTCCTGGCGCATGCCGGCGATCATGTCGAGAAAAGGCGCGACGGTCATTCCCGGGGTTGTCGCCACCGTGTGCGCCAGCGCGGTGCTAATCAGTGAGGTGTCGTCCGATGCGGGGGGGGTGAAGATTTCAGTAGTGGTACCGTTCTCGTCGTCGAACACCGTTTTCAATCGGGTCTCAATCGCGCGCAACTCCATCGCCGCCGGTGCCGACCCCGCGTTCCTCGCCTCGATTCCGTCCACGGTTTCGTCCAAAGCTCGGCACCACGCGTATATCGCCCACACCTTGCGTCGCGTGTCGAGGTTCATCAACCGTGTGGCGAAGTAAAACGTCGCGCTGGAGTGCTTGGTGTATTCCTCCGCGAACGCGAACGCGCGGTCCAGACGAGAGGTATCGGCGTTTGACGACGCGTTGGCGATGACTACCCTCACCCCCCTTCCGGGGGCACGCCGGACCACACAAATCGCAAGCGAACCGCGGTGCCGTTTGCTTAACGGGGCACAGGGTGGGACGAGCGCGCGCGGAGACGCGTGCGCGGCGAACGCGCGCATAGCGCCCGCGGAAGTGGTACCTTATCGTCCATCCATCATGGTGCACACATTTGGTCCACTCTTCGCGTCTTCGTTACCACCGAAAAAAACGCATTGGCCTTTCAGAGACAAGACGCGCGGCGGTGCGCGGCGTGTGGAGGGATGGACCGCTTCGCGTTTCTCTCCGCGCAGCCGTGGCTTTATCCGCCTTGCGAGCGAAGTGTGCCTCCACGTGGATACGCGGTTTGTACGGTGGACGGTTCCGTGACCGTCGTGGTGGATGACATCCCGCGACGGCTTCCCCGGCACCTCGCGCTTCGTCCCGATCTCGGCACGCGTTTGCGTGTCGAGACCCCCGTGCGCCGTGGAGTGGCGCACCACCCGGGGCTGAACTCTGACCCGCAGGTGGTGTTCGACGGGTGCGCGAGCGTGCACTTTTCAGAGAGGGAGCAGCACGTGGTGCCGGCGGGTTCGGGGGACGATGGCGATTTCGCGGAAGACGGCAATCGGCAATGTTGGCACCCTGACGAAAAGACCACGGATCTCCGGGACCCGCCGCCGCGTACCGAACGTCCCGTCGTGGGCGCCGCCGCCCCGGATGCCATACACATGGCGTTTTTACCACACGACGAGTGGCCTGACCAAGCGCAGTTCAGCTGCGTGATACGGGTAAGAAGGGCGGCGGTGGAACGGACACGGACACACAGTTCGGATGGCGGAGGAGGCGATGCCGATGTGGCGGACATCGAGAGAAACAACACGCACACCGCGACGAAAGAAAAACAAACGTGCTGGTTGGAAATCGTGTTGGACGGCGCGACGTTCGCGTTGGACATGACCCAATCAAGACACGTGGTGGTTGGGCCACCCAGTGGTGATGATGCTAATACACGAACTATAGACTCACCTGAGGTTAACGAGGTAAACGCCTCGGCGTCGTCCCGGAAAGGGTTCCGAAAAGGAACGCGGAAACGCGCCGTGCCGAGGGATGAGAAAAAAGAGACAAAACTTGACAAAGAAAAAAAGAAGAAAAAGGGGAAAAAAAAGGGCGACGATCCCGGATTCGCGGGCGACGACGAGAAAAGTTTTGCCAGAACAAGTTTTGCCAGAACCGACTACGCGTTTGGTGTTCAGGGTGTGCATGGCAGCGGTGAGGCCGCGCATAAAAAATACACCGAAAAGCCACCTTTGTGGACGGACAGCGATACCCCGGACGACTCGTTGAACGGGGGATCGGGGAACCGGCACTTGCAAATAGGGTCGTCCGCGGATTGGGACCACGACGAAACAAACACCAACACCCCGACGCCCTACGTAACAATCGTGTTCTCGCACGTCTCCCTGAACCTGTACCACCACCCCGGCGTGCGCGGGTGTCGGTTGGAGTCGCCCGGTGGTGAACAAATGAAAATCGAGTAAGTATTTCCCACTCACCACATTCCGCCGACTGAATGCCCATACGGGACTGACACTTTCTTTTTTATCGTATCAGGCGCGTTAGGGACGCGATTTCCGCGTTCCGGGAAGCGGCGCGGGAACGTTTCGTTTCCGAGTTGGAGGACAAATTTGAAACAGAAAGGGAGAGGTCGTGCCCAACTCGTGACCCATCGCGGCACATACGATTACCACAAAATTTGGAACAGAGTGAACACCGCCGATCGTCGTCGAATGAAGCCGAGGCGGTGGAAAGAGCCGCAAAACTCGTCGTCGACGCCGTCGCGCGTTTCCCCCGAAACGCGGTTCGCGCGCTTTGGGAGTGCGTGTTTTCGAAACGCGGCGGCGGCGGCGAGGATTTCGAGACAGCAACGACGTCGCCGTCGCAAGCAGCGAGGGCAGTACGCACAGCACTGGACGCGTCGCGCTCGCCGGGACTTGTCACGGCTTTGTTTACGATCGCGGAATGTGACGCCGCGCGAAGTGCGGATCTTTCCCATACTCGACGACGAGACCCTGATACCACGGGACGAGACCACATCCTCGCGCAGGACGCGCAGGTGTACGCCGGACTGAAACGACCCGATACCGACCGGGACTTTGGAGACGCGATCGGGTACTAGAGGACTATGATTGACTAATAACAATGATGATTACCTCGTACCCACGATGAAACTATTTAGAGTAGTCGGCTATGATTGCGTACTACCAATGTTTCTATTTACAACAAGCGCCTCTATGTCCACTTACGCCGTGAGGCTTTCCTCCACCCACGGCACCCCGAGCATTTCAAACAAATCGCTGACGTCAACGAACTCCTGGTGTAGTAAGTCCTTTTGAGGACCTGATTTGAACGCCTCGGGCGCGCGAGTTTTCGTTGTGTCGATTTTCTGTTTCGGCAACCCGCGCCACAAC
>Ga0307488_10004462_pt1 | contig 11667 bp, 18 predicted proteins | sample SB02metaG_FD_202248 | JGI IMG/M metagenome (GOLD analysis project Ga0307488, IMG submission 202248) | Sea-ice brine microbial communities from Beaufort Sea near Barrow, Alaska, United States - SB 0.2 | ecosystem: Environmental > Aquatic > Marine > Coastal | place: USA: Alaska | collected...
ATCGAGTGGACGACGAAGAGAGGTGAGGAATTCTTCAAAGAACAAAAGATACCATTAGGTAGAAGCAAAAAATTAAGATAATACAGAGTAAAGGTCAGAAGTCAGTGAGAACAAGTAAGAACCCGTTGATCAAATTGTTGGTAAAGATGAGAATGATGTACGCAGATGTGCGTGGACACCATGGTAAGAGATGGAACTACGAGCCAGGCGAACACTACATGGGAATCAAGAAATCTAAAAAGTACAACAAAGTCAAATGAGCAAAGTGGTGTGGACTATAATTGTCATTTACACATCAGTTTTCTTATACGGTTGCATCACACTTATATAAAATGGGCAAGATCACAAATCAGTATTGGGTGGTAGAAGGCACGCATAAAGACCCCAACGACCGGCACACAATAGACCACAGCTCAGAAAAGCAGTATGGACCATACGAAAATGAACAGATGGCCAGCAACCAAGCAATGAGTTTGATACAGAAAAATGTTGATGACTTCTATCACAGGGCTTGGGTAATCACAAAACATTAGTACGCACTAAACTTACAGTATCAATCACAGTAAATAATACTGTCAAGGGAGGGTACTATGTTCAAGAAGGCACAAAAACGGACAGATTACTGGTCCAAGATAAGGAAGAAAGCACCTAAAGTACCTGACATCACTTGCCCAGACATTGACCATGTGCTGAACAAGTTAGAGAACTTGGTGGGAAAGAATCTAAACAAGACACAGTTCAAACTAATCGAAAAGAAAATAGAAAAATTACGCAGGGCCAACGAACAGTTGAGGGACTCGGGTGTGTATTGGCACGACACATGCAAGGAAACAGTCAGGGATCTCCTGGGCAAGAAGAAGTCCAGGTAAGTATTTTTATGTGGAAAGTAATGGTAATAATATGTACACTAGGCAATCCCTGTTCAATATTCCAGGAGGATCCTGTGGTCTACTACGAGACCAACGCAGAATGTTTAGCAGTGGCACAAACCAAAGAAGCACTGTTGATGGGATCATTCATGAACATGGGGTTCACAATAAGCAGTTCAGCCGCAAAGTGTGACGACTTCCCAGGCGCCTAGTTGATCTTATCCTAGCCTGTTGACAACTATCCAAAAACATGTTATAGTATTAGAGTAATTTGGGGTTTATCCTATTGTAGGAATTCTGCTCTCGGTTGCATACATTAACAGATATAATGGAGTTCGCATGAACAAAGTAAAAATGTTGTCTGACGTCGTAGCAGAAGTCAGAAAAGAAGCACCAGAGGATGTACCAAACTGGTCAAAGAGGTACGAAGAAGCCAAACAAAATTTACAAAATCAGATAATGAAGGGCAGGATGTTGCCGAGGGGCGTGGAAGATCATCCACTGGCAGACTTCGGGTTCAACTATTCCGTACAGAGAGACGTCAGAGCCTCCCACGTAATGAACATAATGAGAAAGTTCGATCCACGTGTGTGTTGCCCTGTAAGTGCTGTTAAACGGTCTGATTCCAACACCTTGTACATATTCGACGGACAGCACAGAGCGGTTGCACTGGCACTCCTAGGATATGAGAAGATACCAGTTACAATAGTGGAAACAGACGAGCCGGCCTTTGATGCAGAAGCATTCGAGATAGTGAATGACTCAGGTATCCTCAGGGCAGGTACAGAGGAGATACACAGATGTCTACTGCACAGATACAAGATGGGTGAAACGGAAACAGAAAGAGTTGCTACTGCACACATAGTACAGGAAATATTTGACAACGTGGGCATAGATCTAGAACCCAAGAGGGTAAGAAAGAGTTCTGGCAAGTGCGGACCTAACAAACATTACTTCTCACATTTTGACTACGCATACAAGGGTATCAAGATGGCTGGAGCAGAAGGATTGGAGTTGGCCCTACGAGCCATAAAGGAAACATACCCAGACGAAGACGGTGGAGAGATAAACCAGGGTCTGTTTATAGGACTTATGAAACAGTACCAACTAGGCAGTGAGGCCAAGAGATTGAAAAGATTGCCTGCAGATTGGATGCTTAAAATGTTACAAGCAGTCAAACAAGGAATGGGATCAAGTGGAGCATTGATACACGCCGCGGCCAAGAAGCAATGGCAACACGCAAACGGTGTTGGTTGGGACGCACCAGTGGCCATGGGTCACTTGTTGAGAGAAGTTTATCTCATAGAGGACGGTGAGTTCGAACCCAGCTACATGCCCAACGTGACACTTAAAGTGTTCGATGGAGACATAGCACCAGACTCCGAGGCACAGACAGCCTTGAACAAGTACCTAGAGAGAAAAAGTGAAGCGTGATTGCTTCTACAAAGTAACGGTAACAACATGTGTCCCTGACTCTATCAACCTGTTCGAGGACGAGGAGGTGTACCACTGGGGCTACTACCCATACAGTTGGGTAATGAAGGAAGTCAAACAACTGTACAGAGACGGAGCAGATGCAGTGGTACTTGAAATGATAACACAGGAACAGTTTGATAAAAGAATGGAGAAATACAAAGACCAAAAAGCATGGGAGGAATACCAAACCAAAGGAATATGGAACGGTGAAGAATGATAGACTATCAAAGCCTTAGTAACCTACCCGAGATAAACTTCAAGAGCAAGGAACGTCCTGCATTACAGGAACTGGCACAGTACATAGACGAGATGAAATCGGGGTTGTTCGATGACAAGTGGAGCACCGCCACAAAGAAACATATCAAAGGATCCCTGGCCTTGTACATCAGGACCATGCAGAAACAGTTGGCACCCAATGGCGCACACTACAAAGCAGTTGAGGTAGGCAAACAACACCTGGAACACACCATACCACAGACTAAGATAATAACTGCCTACCTACACGACAGGCTGACTGCCGAACAGGTTTTGCAGATGCCACTTTGTATAATAGATGACGCAGACAAGCACATACTAGAAAACGAATGGCAAACGGTTGCAACATGGGAACACCCGTTCAAGAGATACCAACAGGCAGGATACAACAGGATAATTAAAAATGTGAGGGGCGAAATAATCGACTTCTCCACATGGACCTTAGGAGATCATTTTAAAATGTTAGGACAACATGTATAGGATAAAAAGATTAGATTTCAATGTTGCTTATGCCTGTAACCTATCATGTAAAGGTTGCATAAGTTTAAGTGACTTCGACCGTAAAGGGGTGGAATCACTACAAGATATAGAGGAACAGTGCAAGACATGGAGCAAAATTCTCGACCCATCTGTGATATCTATATTCGGAGGCGAACCTTTATTGCACCCTAGGATAGAAAAAGTATTAAATCTTATTAGAGAATACTGGCCGACCACACAGATAAGATTGATCACGAACGGTTATCTATTACGTAGATATGATCCGGAGATATGGTTTGGATTTGGAGGATTAGAGATGCAGGTCAGCATTCACAGACAGGATCACGAACACATCATCACCAAAGAGATAAAAAGGATAGTGGAGTGTAGAACAGACTGGCAAACTAAAAGAACACTGTCAGGTGGCCATAAGCAGTTAGAACTACACAACAAGGACCTTTCGATATACAAGAGTAAATTTAAAGATTTCGTTATGCCTTATCGTTTAGAGAACGGAGAATTAAAACCATTTAAAAGCAATCCATCGAAAGCACACAGCATATGCGGGTCTCCAGACGTGCCTATCCTTTATAGAAACAAATTATACAAATGTGCGCCATTGCCAAACATATTGGAGTTAGACAAAGGTAAACATTACAAATACAAAGGCACAGAAGCCACAGACGATGTTGAAAGTTTGATCAAGAACATTAACAAGCCCGAATCAGTCTGTGCCATGTGTCCTGAAGATAAAGCACACTCGATAGATCATTTTAGCAAGGAGAATGTACATGTCAAAGATATTGATTAGTGGTTGCGGGATTACGTTCTCTGGCGAAAGGCCCACGTGGACAAAGGTGCTTAAAATAGCAGGGTTGGATATAGTAGATGTCTCCGGTCCTGCCATCAGCAATCAATTAATAGTGAACCAACTGCTTGAAAAAGTGTACCAAGACGATTTCAAACATGTTGTATGTCAGTTGACATCATTTGGTAAACTAGATGTCGAGATGAATAAAAAGAACAAGTGGCTTATGGAGAAGGATAGTTTACGAAACTTTACTTACAAAGGTTACTGGCCGAGTAGTCATAGTGACGAAGATCCTGTTAAAAAGAACTATCGAGATTACTTGTATAGTCCAACATTAGAACAACAAGATCTGGTTTACAAATTACTCTTACTGCAACACCAATGCAATAACAAAGATATCAAACTGCATATAATACAAGGATATGCACTTGAGTGGACAGTCAATTTAATTAATCATTTAGATTTCAACAAAGATTTTAACATTTACGATATGTATAAACAGAGCGAACATTATGAGAAACACGATTTCTCAAATCAAAATACTGTGCCTAACAAAAGTTTTCAAATATTCCTAGCCAAACACATCTGTGAAAAATACCTCATGATCAAGAACAACAATCTCGAGAAATTCCGTGAGTAGATTTATTTTTGTATGCTACAAACACGGCTATGGCGGAGAATCACTTGCAGTGGAAATAAGCAAGTTAGAAATATGCAACCCATTAGAACACGAAAAACAAGGAAAACGTACATGGACCCAGGATCACTTCAACAAATTATTTTTAAAACCATACAATCCGGAATGGAAACATAAGGTACACCCCACCGTTGACAATGAAAAATACTATGTTGTGCCTAGCCATTATAGGCCCGAAACATTACGTGAGTTGTTTCCTATGGCACTGTATGTTGTGATCAATTCACCAACAACTAAAGAAGGATTGCAGAGTCTGAACAATAGAATTTACAAGAATGTTTGGCTCACAAAACATAAAAGACTAGATCAGAAAATAGGATATTTTATATTGAATGCTGGGCACTCCCCTGACCGGAGACAGTTAAAAGAACTAGCAAAAGATATCACTAATGGCGAAATACAATGTGTTATACATAGGGTTATGAAGAATAGGAATAATATAAAGAGTATTTTTAAGAAAAGTAGAAAGCATAATACACCTGACTTTTTATACCAAAAAGAGGACAAGTTAATAACAATATCTTATGATGATCGTATGGATAAGAAGACAGACTCTATAATGTCATGGTTGACTAAAAATAAAATTCATATATAATTAAGACAGCACAAACAATCTATAGTCATCTAAGCAGTTCTCTTTTGCTAATCAAATTAGAGACGCTCTACGTCGATGATGATATAGAAGCCCGTAAGTTAGGGCGAGGCTGTTTATTTTGCCTATGGATTGTTATAGCTATATAAAAACATTATGCCAAGTGAGAAAACAAAACAACTGCTAGAAGGTCTGGGCAACATAGCCAACAAGACCCGCATCACGGAGGACAAACATATAATAGTGTCCAACGAGTTTGGAGAGGATACCAAAGGCAAGATCATATACATTGACAGGATCTATAGTGATCTATTTGGAGGTATCAACTTGATACAAAAGAATCACAAGGAGTACACAGGCAAGATACACAAGAAACGTAGACTGATAGCAAAGAAGTCACTGAACGGTGATAACGTCAGTTTCTATTCTGTATGCTACGTGACAGCGGACAACAGATGGTTTGACAATGGTGGATTGCCCATAGAAGCACCAAAGAATTCATTAGACGAAGAAGTGAAAGAATCAAATGTAGAGATAGTCAGGATGCCTCCAAGTGAGGAAGAACTGGAACAGATCAAACAGCAGAAGCTGGCTCAAGAACAGAGAATACTTCAAAACCTAAAATAAATAATTGCAACAACGCCACTTTCTGTGACGTCGGAAATAAAAGACGCTGGGTAGTTTACCCATTTATTTGTTGATAACAAATGACGCCTTTCCGTATGGTAACTTACCTAGTAAATTTTATATGAATAATTTGTAATTGTTGACAAACACATTCGTATCGTATAGAATTGCACATATCAATTATTAACGGAAGTAAAACATGAAAAAAATATTATTTTTAATAGTACTAACATTACTGGGATGGTCGGCCAGTGCAAAGGAAAAACTGTATATACTAAATCCGTCATCGACAGGCGGTAGTTTTAATGCACAGATGGTTGCCTATGCTGAGGATCTATCAGCATACTACGATGTCGAATACGTGCAGGGCAAAGGTTGTCAGAAAGCAAGTTCCAATGTTCAACGGATAATCAAGAACAACAACCAGGTGTTTCATATATGGAACGGTCTAAGAACAGCAGATTTCCTAAACGGAAAAAACCCTCTTTGCGGTATGATCCCAACAGAACAAAATTTTGTGAATTCAGTACTCAAGTACCCATTATTCTTCACAGGCACTGACGGGATAGATAAGAAAGATATATTCAAAGATGATATAAAAGTCGGATATAATAGTACAACAAACAAAGAGTATCTACAAAAGTTGGCAGAGTTCCATGGGATCAGTTGGCATCTAGTGAGATACGAAAACTCCAAAGGTGTTGTGTTAGGTGTGATGAACAACGAAGTTGAATTTGCGATGATCAATAGTGCATCCAGTTTCTGGAAAAAGAGTGATAGACTCAAAGCACTTTATACACTGAATGCAGTGGAAGAGAACGGTATACAACCGTTAAGGAGTATTAGTCAATTTCCGGGGGCCTCGAACGGAACAGTGGATTTATTTTTGTTACAAGGCAACGGTGATAATTTAAAATTAAGAAATGTTGTTAATGATATATTAAATAATCCTAAATCAAAAACTTATCTCTGGTATTCCAACACAAAGGGTTATACACAGACCATAGACATGGATGTGAAACAAGCAATAAGCATCAGCAGAAACTACATAAACTTCTGGGTAGTAGGTGACAAACTAAAATAAATTAATGTTTGAAAACATTATTTTTATCATACCTGGAATGCTTGTGGGTGTGTTCGCCGGATTCATGCCAGGTATAGGTATATTTGCATCAATGATGCTTCTGTTACCTTTCCTGCATGACCTGACAGCCTTACAACTACTAACTTTTTACGTAGCCCTTGCCAGCACCACACAGTACATCGGCAGTATAACAGCCACAGTGTTTGGCCTGCCAGGAGAGGCAAGTAGTCTACCAGCAGTCAGAGAAGGACACCAGATGTACAAACAAGGAAGAGGTTCCTACGCCATAAGCGGTGCGGCCATAGGGAGTTTCCTTGGAGGTTTCCTGATGCTTTTGATTGTTTCTGCATTCTTGCCTTTGCTAGATGGTATCTATAAAATTTACAGCACAAGGGTGATGGCGACCATTTTAATTACAGTCACAATCGTCATATGTTTCACTGCTAAAAAAATATGGCTAGCGGTTTTATTTGCCATTGCCGGATACTTGCTAGGACTGATAGGTTGCAGATACATCGATGATTACTGTTTCGCAACTTTTGGTAATGCTGATATAACCACAGGGCTTCCTCTGATCAGTGTCATATGTGCTATCTATGTATTCCCAAACTTAATAAAGGGAAAACACAAATTCCATAAAAATCAAAAGATAGAGATCAATTTCGTTGTGTTTGATCATTTAAAGAAATTCATGCACAACAGCACAAGTGCAATAAGAGGAACGTTCATTGGATTCTTTGCAGGATTTACGCCTGGGTTGTCAACGGCCATCAGTTCTAACCTTGCATATACAATTGAAAAATGGTGGCAAATTAGAAAAAGAAAATATAAGTTAGGAAATTACAGGTGTCTGGTTTCTGCCGAAACTGCCAACAACGCAGGAGCATTCAGTTGCCTTCTACCTCTATTTGTTTTTGGTATACCACTTGTTCCTAGCGAGGCGCTACTGTATGAACTTGCATCTGTAAAAGGTTTCATACTAGGGCAAGACTTCACAGCAGAGTTCTTTTTAAAAAATCTAACACCCGTTTTGTTTATAACCAATCTAATAGCTATTTTCCTAGCATGGCCTTTAGCAAAATACATATGTGTGATGCATAAGATACCAACTGTGCTGTTTAGGAGCATTATTTTTGTGTTAATGCTGTCGTCGATATATTTCAGCGGGGTAAACTCATTCCAAGGAGGATATCATATAATTGTTTTTTTATGTCTACTACCGATAGGATACCTACTCAGAGATCACGACACACTGCCTTTAATTTTTGTTTACATAATACAAGATAGGCTAGACGTAATTGCAATCAGCATGATGGATCTATTATAATGATAAAATTAATCAAAGAGAAATTAACACATCGTCATGATGATCCACACTTCCTGGTAAATGGCGAAGCAGTGTATTCCAAATATTATGCAAATCTCAAAGCACAAAAAAGTTGTAAGACCGAAGATCCAAATGAACTATGGCAATACATAAGATTCGAAAACTATATCAATCATGCAGGACCAGAACCCGAAACCCCGATAAGAGAGCTGTACAAAGAGAGAGCTGTGCAGATCAGAGAGCAGAACGAATATGTGAGGATATGGGCTAGTGGTGGTGCAGACTCAACACACGTTATCCATGCTTTCCATGAGGCAGGGGTACAGCCCGACGAACTTGCAACATACATGCAGTATCCAGGAGCCATACATGCATCACAAAATGCCGAAGTTGACTTCTCATTAAGACCATTTCTCAAGGAGGCCAAGAAATGGTGGCCTACGGTAAAGATCAAGTTCTATGATGTGTTGCCCGAACACTATCATTGGTACAGCACAAATGCTTTAGAACACTTTGTGGCCCACACGCAACTCCAACCGCCTGCATTCAGTTGGCAGATCCCTTATGAAGTCTATCCCGAACTGCAAGAACATTCAGCAAAGTACCAGACCGCTAATGTCTTTTCAGGGCCTGATTTTAGTATAGGGGTTGATAGAAAAGGATGGTATTATACCTTCATTGATAAATCACACAACGATGCCTTCAACGCACCTTACCAGACATTCTTTTACGCCAACACTGATGCAAAAGATCTACTGCTGAAGATGGCCTATGCAGGCAAGAAACACATTATGAGCAAGGCAGAGGACAAACAACTACCGTTCGAACAACACACACTCGGCGAATGGAGTTTGAAGATCGGTGGTATACCTGAAATGGAATTCTGGTTGCCTGATTCTATAGAGTTTGGCCGGAAGAAAAACAAGGCCAATTGGGTGGGAATAATGAATCATGGTCCAAAGTCATCCTTAAGATTCCATAACATGATTAGTTCTGTAACAGGACAACAGACTCTAATGAATATCCTGCATTATTACAAAGAGCTAGAGAATGCAAATCCACATTGGTTCACTAACAACAGTGTAATGGAAGACTGGATAGGCATGCGAACAAAAAAGATTTACTTTGAGGATAATTCCTAATTTTGGTAAAAAAACCTAGCAAAATAGCAGGTAATACCAGGTTGACGTAATACCATTACCTGTTATAATAGTGGTAACAAAGGAGATAGAAAGATATGTATAAATGTTCAGCAAAAGCAAGTTTGGTACTAGATCAAATGAGATCAAGATGCCAAGAAGACACGCAGACAAACAACAAATGGCACGGTAAGTCAGGAAACTATATGTACATCATGGGCAGAGAAAATGCTGATGGTAAGGCCACAGGTGTGGTACACAAGATAGCGGATGACGGATCACACAAATTGTGTGGATCATTCAAGATCATGTCAGATGGTATCATCACTAGGTTCACAGGTATGTCTAAGGCAGACTGGAACAATGCGATGAGAAACGCAGAAGCAGAGTACAAAGCCAAGTACGAAGCAGAGCAAACAACGACACAAGAACCAGCATCTACAAAAGTTGCTGTATAAATTTACGATGCAGAGGACGTGGGCTCGAGTTCCCCAAGTGCCAGAGATAGGCCAATTTCTAAAAATCTCGGCCCACACGCATCTTAAATAAAAAGTTATGCAAAAACAAGAGTTCAAAAAACAACCAAGCATAATCAAATGGGTAGTTGCCACTATCATATTGGTAACTTTGATCATTGGTGGATCATTCATAGGTGGCACATTCTACCCCAATACATGGACAGTGGACAAGATAGAGGACGAGATGCACAAGAAGGAACTGAATCAAGTAACCTTGTTGGGTTTGAAGGAACCAGAATTCGAGTTCACAGACAAAAATACTTTCATAACTGCCACAGGCAGATGTGTGGAATACCTAAACTACACCACGGATAGGTTAAGCAGGGTACCAACTAGCATTATAATTGCCATGGCAGGCATAGAGAGTGCATGGGGTACATCAAGATTCGCAACAGAAGGTAACGCACTGTTCGGAGTGAGGACCTGGGACAAGAACACACCACGGATGAAGGCCAAGGGCAATCCAGATGCATCATGGGGAGTCAAGAAGTACAACACCAAGTGTCAATCTGTGAAAGACATGATAGCCATAATAAACAGGCATCGTGCATATAAAGAATTCAGAGAAGAAAGAGAAGATCAAATAGATTCTGGCAAGTGGAACTATCGTAGGCTGATGGTAAGAATGAGTGCATGGAGCACCAATCCAGATTACCATGAGATAGTGCTACAGGCCATAGTTGACAACAAACTACCTTAATAGTATAATAACACATGGGATTCATACAAATGAAACTGCCAAAACGTATCAGAGTCAAATTGGCAGACACTAAAAGAAAAAGAGAAGCACAAGCCAAACACAGGGAATGGTTAGAGGCAAACGGACTTGATGACAAGACCTTAAGGAGAAGTGCAAAGGATTTCAAAGGCTACGACATACCCAACTACACGCCAGACCCCAACCAACCCAAGTGCGGAGACAAGATACCCGTGGGCACTGGTAGGAAAGAAGAGATGCGGTACTCGGGTGAACGTAAACTGCTTGGTATTGGTATGATGCACAAATCAAATCTTGTTCCCATATGGGACAAAGAAGGTGCAGAAGAGATCTCTACCATGCGTAGGAATTAATTCCTTAAATTTCACTATAAAAATCAATAAAATCAACACTTCTAGCAAGACCAACTTTGGTTGACGTATTTGGAAAGTATGCTATAATTGTTTTATGATTAGACTAATAATACTATTTGCAATCTTCCTAGCGGTATATCCGATGATAGGTGAGGGTTGGGCACAGTTCAGCAACGATTTCAATGTTGCGGATGTGACTGGCTTTGTATCAGAGACTATTGCAAAATTTAAACAATAAGGAAAACAATGAAAAACATGACTAAAATGATTTTGATATTGGTTGCTGGGCTTATGATGGCACAGTGTTCTACATACAAGATCAAGCCGGACATGAACAAAAGTGGTGTGGTAAACAAAACACCTAAATGGTATGTAGATTACAATCACGAAACTATGTTCAAGTACCAAGAGGCGGCGACAGCAGTTTCTCCTGACATGGAGTTGGCTGTTAAGAAAGCGACACTATTAGCAAAGGCTAAACTAGTTGATAGGATCAATGGTGAGATGAACAACAGAACCACGATCACAAAGAACGAAGCAGGCACTAACGAAGACCTTAATGTCACAGCAGGATCTCAAGATGTGATTGTGAATGTGATCCAAAATACTCTTGCAAGAGGATACGAGGTTACAAAACAAGAAATGTTCATGACTAAGACAAAGTCTTACAGAGTGTACATCATGATCGAAGTCAGCAAGAAGGAAGTTGAGGAAATTATCA